>Ga0307380_10000597_pt1 | contig 55315 bp, 43 predicted proteins | sample UN3MG_FD_202239 | JGI IMG/M metagenome (GOLD analysis project Ga0307380, IMG submission 202239) | Soil microbial communities from Risofladan, Vaasa, Finland - UN-3 | ecosystem: Environmental > Terrestrial > Soil > Coastal area > Acid sulfate soil | place: Finland: Risofladan, Vaasa | collected... | reverse complement strand
ACAGCCTGTATGGACCCCGGCAATAATGACCATAAACGATCTGTTCCGGTCATTATCCGGGTTGAAGTGTGCCGGGAATGAGATACTGCTGTTTGAGTTATACAAGGTGTACCGTACAGTTAAGAAAAGCAGCGAGAGCTTCGATGATTTCTATTTCTGGGGAGATATGCTTCTTGATGACTTTGATGATGTTGACAAATATCTTGTTGATGCATCAAAGCTGTTTCGCAATGTCCGGGATATTAAAGAGATAGATCAGCAGTTCGGAGGCCTGACCGAAGACCAGGCAGAGATAATTAAACAGTTCTGGGTCAATTTCAACCCTGAAAAGCTGACTGCCCAGAAGGTGGATTTCAAAAGCATATGGTCGGTTCTGAATGATCTTTATGAAGGATTCAGGAAATCGCTGAAAGATAAAGGCCTTGCCTATGAGGGAATGATCTTCAGGGATGTAGACGAAAATCCTGCAGAGGTGAGCACAGAAGGCATCAGGTGGGAGATGGTCCATTTTATTGGTTTTAACGCTCTTAACGAATGTGAAAAGTCCCTGATGACCCGGCTGAAGAAGGAGAACAGGGCAAGGTTTTACTGGGATTTTGATAATTCGTACATCACGGGTAGCAACCTGAATTCTGCCGGTTATTTCTTACGGGATAACATCAGGATCTTTGGAAACGATATGCCCGGTGAATGGAGCTATGATACCATGCTTGCATCTCAAGCAAAAAGACGGATAATTGATACTTCATCCGATGTGGCACAGGTAAAGCTTATACCTGAACTGATAAAGGAAATACCGGAGCTTACTCCTGAAAATGCCCACGAGACGGCAGTTATACTGGCTGATGAGAATCTCCTGATGCCGGTGATGGCAAGTCTTCCTGAAAATCTCCCCGACATTAACATAACCATGGGTTACCCGCTGAAGCATACATCAGTGTATACTCTTGTCAAGCACCTTCTTGATCTTCAGCGAAATGCAGTGACAGAGGATGGCAAAACACTTTTCAATTACAGGGATGTGACCAGTATTCTGAAGCACAGCCTGGTAACTACACTGATGGATGAACAGGATAGTAAGATCATAAAGGAGATAATTGAAAAAAACCTGATAAGAATACCTTCCGAACGTTTTGAGAAATCTGATAATCTTGCCTCAGTCTTCAGAAAGCCTTCTTCTCCTTCGCTTATTTCCGAATATCTTAAATCAATCCTTCTGATGATTGTCTCTGATGAGCAGTCAGAGAATGATGACCCTGCTCAAAGAAATATCAGGAATGAATTCATTTACAGGGTTATACTGGCAATGAACAGACTTGATGCTGTTACTGCAGCACCTGAAATAAGCTTTACCCTGAATACCTGGATAAGCCTGCTCGACCGGCTCTTAAGAAACCAGTCTGTCCCTTTTTCGGGAGAGCCTCTTTCAGGTATACAGATAATGGGTATCCTTGAAACAAGGGCTCTCGATTTTAAAAACCTTATAATATTGTCAGTCAACGAAGGTATTCTGCCTGCGATGACATCAGGATCATCATTCATTCCTTTCAGTCTGCGTGAGGCTTTCGGTCTGCCGTCAATAAACCACAGGGAATCTGTCTATGCATATCATTTCTACAGGCTTCTGCAAAGGGCAGAAAATGTAACATTCGTTTACAACTCCAATCCTGAGGGGCTGAGAAGCGGTGAGATGAGCAGATTCCTTCAGCAGATGAAATATGATCCTTTGACAAAACCAGAATACCTGAATTTAAGCTTTGATATCAGAAACCGCTCCGGTTTAAGTGAAGAGCTTGTGCGGACGGAAGAACATCAACATCAGCTTGTTTCACGCTTCTCGAATGGAGAAAACAGCAAATATCTGTCTCCTTCGGCCATCAACACATGGCTGAATTGCAGGATGAAATTCTATTACAGGTATGTATGCAGACTTATGGAACCTGAAAGCATAACCGAGGAAATTGATCCGGCATTGCTTGGAACCCTGTTGCATGATACCATGAAAAACCTCTACCAGGAATTCATCGGAAGCGGTGTCACAGCTTCGGCAATTGATGCGATCCGGTCTGACAGGCGAACCGTCCGGAAAATGATCAGCAGTACGATAAGGGAATTGTTCAACAGGGAGAATGATACCGCGATCACCGGTAATGAATTGATAGTCAGTGAAGTGCTGACAGTATATGTTAACAGGATACTGGAAGCTGACAAAGCGTTTGCACCGTTTACCGTACTTGATCTTGAAGCACCTGTCAGGTTCCAGGTCACAGCAGGAGAGGGGAATAACATCATAAGTCTTTTTGCAGGAGGTAACATTGACAGGGTTGATGTAAAAGAGGGAGTAACGAGAATTGTGGATTATAAAACCGGCACAATTTCTGATTCAATAAATTCTGTAAGTGATCTTTTTACCGATGACAGGAAGAAAGATCCTGACGGATGGCTTCAGACCCTGATTTATTGCGAAGGTTATATAAATGAGAAACCCGGCCAGGTTGTCCGTCCGTCAGTTTATAAAGTGAAGAAGGCGTCAGGAGAAAAGAATGCAGATATGCTTCGGATCAGGAGAGGGAAAAATGATGAGACTGAAGTTAGTGATTATACTTCAGTAAGGCAGGAGTTTATTTCTGGTTTTAAAGAAACTGTGAATAAGATCTTCAGCATTGATGAGCCTTTCAGAATGACAGGCGATCAATGGACTAAATGTAGTTTTTGCCCGTATCGGACATTGTGTTTAAGATACTGATAACAACTGATTGGTTTTTTTTTTAATTTGGCATTCAATTTCAGATCAGCCTGTATGAAAACCGGGTATAAAGATTACCATATCGATATTAAAAATGTCAAATTCATAGCCGACGACGGCAGAACATGTCCGCGTACTGCAATAGTTACTTTCTATGATGCTGAAGGTAAAGTTACAGATAATGAGTTGTTTGGAGCTATTGAAACAAGTGTAATCTATGAACTGATAAAAGAAGGGAAAGATTTGAATCTTGATAATTATTTGATTTCCGACTTTTCCTTATCGGTCTTTAGAAGGCATAATAACCTTGACAAAAAAGCTATTGTTACGATTAAAGGATTTTCTGCGAAAAATGCATTTTTTGAATCAAAGATCTGTAACGATTTTTCGCATGCCTCGTTTGGAGATGGCGAGGTAAGTTTCAAAGGAACTCATTTTGGAAAAGGCAGGGTATCTTTTACGGGGTGCATATTCGGAAAAGGCGATGTGGTATTTTCAAATACATATTTCAGGGACGGAAATATGGAATTTGCAGGCTCATCTTTTGACGAAGGCGACTTTCTGTTCAAAAATTCCATTGTAAATGATGGAATAAAGGATTTCCAGGATATCCAGTTCGGGAACGGGGAGGTGAGTTTTGCAAATACTGAATTCAATAGCGGCGAGCTTCTCTTTATAAACACCCGCTTCAACAGCGGCCGGTTCAGTTTCAAGGTAACCCGCATCACAGGAGGCAAGGTTGATTTTCATTATTCCGTTTTCGAAGATTGTGATATAACGTTTGAAAGGACCGAATTCGGCAACGGAAGGGTCGACTTCAGGACTGTTGACTTCGGTTCGGGCAGGGTCAATTTCAACAGGTCGGTCTTTGGGAACGCAGAGGTGGATTTTGAAGGTGCATCATGCAAGGCAGGCAAGATACAATTCAAAAAGGTTGAGATGGGAACTGGTCCGAAGCATTTCAATCTTATGGAGATGAATGACACTGAAATAAGCTTTGAAAGAACCAGTTTCGGAAATGGTGATGTTTCCTTCTATGAATCAAAGTTTCAAACACTGTCTCTCAAATCATGTCATCTTGATCATTATTTTGATCTGAGGCTTGCAAAAGCACATGTGCTTGATATCTCAGATACTATCGTCCGTGATATTGTCGACATTGAACCCTACGATTTTCCAATTGATATAGATGTCCTTGATATGTCAGGAATGCGCCTGGTGGGAAAACTCTATATAGACTGGAAGCAAAACAACTGCAAAGAGGTCATTATCAGGCAGGAGGCAACTACGCTTAGGCAAAAAGCAGAACAATTCAGAATATTAAAGGAGAATTTCAACAGTACAGGAAAATATTCCGATGAAGATGAAGCTTATGTCATGTTTAAAAGGTATGAAGCCAAATCGTGGCTGACAAAACAAAAAGAAAAAGGCGGATTGGAAAAAATTCTGAGCTACATTCCGCATGGATTCAAATGGCTGGTTTTTGATGCAATGGGACTGTACGCAACTAATCCGGCCAGAGTTCTGATATCGATGGCTGCAGGATATCTCCTGTTCAGTATTATTTATGTCCTGATGATTCTCTTAACAAATGCCGATATAATTTCATCCACATCTGATCAGCTTGGTGTTGTAGCACGTTCATTCTACCACAGTGCAATAACATTCTTCACAATTGGTTACGGTGATCACTACCCATTCGGGGCTGCCAGAGTAGTATCAAGTATTGAAGGCTTTATTGGAGTATTCCTGATGGCATATTTCACTGTGGCTTTCGTCAGGAAAGTCCTGAGATAGATCTCATTTAGTCATTTCCCTTTTCAGCGCAGCCATTTTTATTGCCGTAACAGCAGCTTCATCACCCTTGTTGCCGTGCTTTCCTCCGGCTCTGTCAACAGCCTGCTGATATGTGTCGGTGGTAAGGACACCAAAAATAAAAGGTATATCGTAATCGAGATTAAGCTGAGTTATTCCCAGGGTAACTCCCTGGCAGATATAGGTGAAATGAGGAGTCTCTCCTCTGATGACACATCCCAGGCAAATCACGGCATCAGGTTTAATAAAGTCAGCAACAAATTTGGCGCCGGATGTAAGCTCAAAGCTTCCCGGGACATGTTTTACAATAATGTTATCAGCTGCCGCACCGAGTTTTCTGAGAGTCTTTTCGGCGCCTTCCAGCAATGCCCATGTCACATCCCTGTTCCAGTCCGAAACAACGATACCGAATTTCATTTTTACGGCATCGGGAATGCTCTGCGGGTCATAGTCAGATAAGTTGGTCGTGCCCATGCTGCTAAATCAGAAGCTTAACACGTGCGATATATTTATCAATGGATGATCCTTCGGTGCTTTCAGGATATTCATCTTTAATCCTTTCATATAATTTCAGAGCTTCACCATATTTCCCTTCTATTTCGTAAAGCTCAGCAGCCTTCATCAGGAATATGGGAGTATTGAATGCATTGCCGGCATATTCAGCTGCCTCAATATATTTGGTAATACCCTTTTCAGTGTCGCCAAGCTCTACCAGGGCATCGCCTGTGGCTCCGATGGCCAGGGAACCGAGCACCTTATCCTTTTTTGTGTATTTCTCAAGAATATCTATTGCATCCTGAAACTGACCAAGGTGGAGATAGCAAATACCTGCGCTGTAGAGGGCAAGATTACCAGCCTTCGTGAATTTGTAATCATTTGAAATATCAAGGAATCCCAGGTAGTTGCCGTCACCATACAGAGCCAGGTTAAGTGAATCCATCTCAAGATATCTCTCCGCCTGGTACATCTGCGACTGAGCCTCATCATTCCTGCTGTTCAGGTACATCTTCGCCAGCCAGAACAATCCCACAAGCACTACCACACCAGCGAGTATATAAAGTAATAATTTGTAATTCTGTTCAAGGAACTGTTCGGTTTTCGTCAGCGTTTCCTCAACATTCTTAAGTCCCTGCGGATTTTCTCCTTTTTGCTTTGCCATATCAGTAATAAAAAATGACTTTGATTTTTTCCACCGCAAAAGTAATTTTTTTCAACTTATTTAGAAACAATTATATGAAAAAAAGGACATAATAACCATTTGAGATACAGAATTGAGAATCAGCCAGATAAAATTATTAATCTGGTTATCAATACTTTTCTTAACTTTATGCCGTATCAGAACCAGGATTTTATTAATTGAATTTCATTTTATTCAAACATTTGTGCCGTTGAGCCATTGCGCCTTTGTGCCTTTATGCCAATAATTATGTATCTCAAAAAGCTCTCCCTTACCAACTTTAAGAATTATGATCAGGCCGAACTTGAATTCTCGCCGAAAATAAACTGCATTGTAGGCAATAACGGGGTTGGTAAGACTAATATTCTTGATGCCATTCATTACCTGTCGCTTACAAAGAGCTTTTTTAACAATATCGACAGCATAAGCATCCGTCACGGGGAAGAATATTTCATAATTGACGGCACTTTTGTAAAGGAAGGAGAGGAGGACCAGATATATTGTGCATTCCAGAAACAGAAGCCGAAGATCTTGAAGAAGAACGGGAAAGAATACCAGAAGCTCTCTGATCATGTCGGCAAGTATCCTGTAGTAATGATTTCCCCGGCCGATAATGCACTGATATCGGAAGGAAGCGAAGAAAGACGCAAGTTCCTGAACAAGATAATCAGTCAGTATAATGCTGAATATCTTGATTCAGTGCTCAAGTACGGCAAGGCTCTTCAGCAGAGGAACAGGCTGCTCAAGGATTTCAGATCCACCGGACATTTTGAAGATGATGCTCTTTCAATATGGGATTCACAGCTGGTAAAGTACGGAATATATGTTTTCAGTGAAAGAGACATGCTTGTCCGCGATCTGATCCCCGTATTCCAGGAACGTTATTCAATGATCTCCTCTGAAAAGGAGAGAGTAAAGATCACTTACCGTTCTCATCTTTCTGAAGGTGATTTTAGTGAAGCCCTTGCAAACTCGGTCACCAGGGACCGTTTTCTCGAATATACCACCATGGGCATACATAAAGATGACCTGCTTTTTGATATGAATGAGCACTCAGTGAAATCGCTTGGCTCTCAGGGGCAGCAGAAGTCGTTTCTTGTTGCCCTTAAACTTGCAAAATTTGATTATATAAAGAATAAGTCAGGCTATTCTCCAATATTGCTGCTTGATGATATTTTTGATAAGTTTGATGCGGAACGCGTTGAACAGATAATAAGGCTGGTAGGCATGCAGAAGTTCGGGCAGATATTCATAACCGATACTCATCAGAGCCGGCTTCATGAAATACTGTCATCACATAAAACCGACTACAGGCTGTTCAGGATTAATAATAACAGTGTTGAAGAGATAATCGAAAACGGTAAAACCGGGAAATGAGACGCAGCAAGACCATATCGCTGGCTGAAGCCATGAAGGATTATATCAGGGAGATGAACCTGGAGGGCAAGCTCAATGAGATAGCCGTCATTAACTCATGGGAAGAGACTGTGGGCAAGGCGATCGCATCAAGGACGTCAAAGATCTATATCAGGGATCAGGTTCTCTATGTTCATCTTAACTCCTCGGTTGTCAGAAGTGAACTGCTGATGCTCAGGCAGGTACTGAAGGAAAAACTCAACGAAAAAGCGGGGAGCGAGGTGATTAAGGATATAGTGTTGAAATGACCCCCTTGCCACCCTGAAGGGGGATTAAAACCCATTCGAGGATTTTTTAATTTGGGTTTATGGCCCTCCTTTAGGTGGGATGGGGGGTATTAAAATATGTAACTATTCTATTACATAATTATTACCAGAAATTGTTATCGTTTTCATAAACGATTTAGACGATACAAAATCAAGATGCTGATTATTGTATTTCAGGACAACGGTACTATTCTGTACCTCGATTGTAACTTCAGCTTTATTGTCCCTGTTAATAATAAGATCAGCAAGTAAAAGAGCTTTTTCAATCCCGTCGCCGCATCTGAAGTTCCATACCTCATCGGGAAGTGCGAGCCGCTGACCGTCATATATAGACTGGTCAGGCATTGCCTTGAGGATTTCATGAACCTCCTGAATACTTTTTCCCTTAAGATCATTAAAGCAGACAGGATTTCTTTCAATGGCAGCCTTGACAAATGGATGCCAGTCAATCATATCCATCTGCCTGTAAACATATAGAGTCAGAAGCGACATCTCCGATTTGTCGATATTGCTTATTATTGATCCGGTTATCTTGTCCCTGCTGTCTTCAGGCGATATGTGAGGAACAACAGTCTTTATATAATTTTTATTTTCATCCGGCAGTTTCGGATCTGTAGAAATAAAATACTCCAGGTCCCTGAACATTTGATTTATCGTCTCAGGGGAAATAAGTCCGTTGAACTTAACGAATTGATCTTCAATAACCTTAAGACTTTTTCCCGGGTTGTCATCGATGATCTTTTCCACTTCATTCAGCATAATTTTCCCCGGCAAAGGACTCAGATGAAACTCATCACACTCAATCTCCTTTATGAGTTGACCACGGATTTCAGTTGACAGGTTGAATTTGCTTGTATGTTCATATTCGAACATTTTTTCAAGGGCGATATATCTCCTTTTACCTAAGCATTCACTCTCATATTGGAACAGTGTTTTATACTTTGATTTGAATCTCAGGAAGTTTATGAAAATATCATTAGTGAGATCTGTAATAAGGAATTCCCTCAATCTGGCTGAAAACAGGCCGTACGCTTTCCTGTCAATTGTGGCATCGTTGTTAATGACATGGATATATCCGGAAATATGCGTGACAATTGTTACTTTCTCATTCTCAAGGGCTCTTCTTGCTTTCTCCGAAAGTGATGTGCCGTTGAACCACATATTCTTGGTGACGATTCTACGGTTGTTAGTGATCAGTCCCTCTTTTTCCGTAATGAAGTTTTGAGAGTGAAGTGGTGTTGCGATAAGGAAAATTTTCTCAAGCGGTATCCTGCCAATAACAAACATGGCAGCTGCATAAAGAGCTGACAGTGAAACACATTCTCCGGCTCCAGTGATAAAATTCTCCTTATTCCTGAAAGCCGTCATCGCTTCAACGGTCTCGGTTTTCCAATATGGGATCACTTCGGAATTGAATTTATCAAGCCCAAAATGTTTCCTGATATCGATATCGAAATAATACTTGTCACCTTCGTATCCGAAAAGAGCATTTGACTGACTGAGATGCTCCATATCAAAGAACTCCCTGAATCTTTCAATCTCCCTGGGCTTGGTTGTAAGCCCCCAGGTTGCAAGATCAAGGTTGAATACATAGTTATGGATTATGAACTGCTTTATCCGGTTTACCTTGTATGTAAAGCCTCTCTTTTCAATGTCCTTAAACCACGGATCCTTTCTCCATTCCCAGATGATGGGTGACATTATATTGGCTAGCACCAGGGGATAAAAAAGTTCCGGGAAGATGAATATCTCCATGTCGGAGAGGGTGAATGCTGATGAATACTTCTCAAGGATTTTCCTGTCAGAGAAGTCTGGTAAGATAATAGGATTCATACTGGTTAAAGGAACCTTTCAGAAGTTGAAAAAAAGAAATCAGATTCTCTCTGGGCATTTTCGTCACTGTCAGAACCATGGACAGCATTCATCTGTACCGAGACGGCATACAGTTTTCTTATTGTACCCGGCTCTGCCTTTTCAGGATCTGTAGCGCCCAGAAGCTGCCTGAACTCTTCAACGGCATTTTGATGCCTGAGGATCATTACGAATACAGGACCTGAAGTCATGAACTCAACCAGACTCTCGAAAAAAGGCTTGCTTCTGTGAACCTCATAGAACGACTCAGCCTGATGGAGAGTCATCCTTAACATTTTCATGGCAATAATTTCAAATCCTGCTTCATTGATCATGGAGAGTATCGGACCGGTCTTGCCTGTCCTTACCGCATTCGGCTTTATAATGGAAAAGGTAATATCACCGTTCATATGTCGTTATTTTTGTTATTAATCAATCGGATTTTGCCTTCAGGAATATTGTTTATCTTTATCACCTTGAAAAAAACAGCAGCAAAAGTGGCAGAATTATCCCAATATACAAAAGATTTATCGAAACTTTTTTCCACCAGGGAGAATATACTGCTGATCTGTCATATCAATCCTGATGGAGATGCCATAGGAGCTCAACTGGCTCTTTATCATTACCTTATATCAAAAGGTAAACAGGCAGGGATGATAGCTCCCAATAACCTGCAGGAGTTTCTGAAATGGATGGATGGGGCAGACAGGATCAATATTTTCATACGTCAGCGGGAAAAATGCAAAAGGCTCATTGAAGGAGCTGATCTGATCGTTATGCTTGATTTCAATCAGCCCGACAGGCTGGGAGAAGCCGAAAATCTCGTTATTGCTTCCAGAGCTGTAAAAGTTGTCATCGACCATCATCTTAATCCTCATGATTTTGCTGACATGATGATATCTGATCCTTCAAAATGCTCGACATCCGAGCTTATTCATCACCTCATTGCGGAAATGAACGGAAGCTGTTTTATAAACAAACCGTATGCCGAAGCGCTTTATGTAGGTATCATAACTGATACGGGAAACTTTGAACATGGTTCATATTCGGGCTCTACCTTCAGAATAGTTGCTGACCTTCTGGAAAGCGGCATTGAGAAAGAGAAAATCCATAACCTTGTTTATAATAATTTCTCAGCTGACAGGATGAGGCTCATGGGATTTGCACTGAACCAGCGAATGGTCATGATCCCTGGATACCAGACTGCATATATTTACCTCACCAGGAAGGACCTCGCTGATTATAAATATGTTAAAGGTGATTCCGAGGGCTTTGTCAACATGCCTCTTTCAATTAAGGGAATAGTCCTTACAGCACTCTTCATTGAAAAAGACGGATTCATAAAACTCTCATTCCGGTCAAAGGGCAGTTTCCCTGCAAATGAATTTGCCGCAAAATATTTTTCGGGAGGCGGTCATCTGAATGCATCAGGAGGAGATTATTTTGATACTCTGGGCCATACTATCGATTATTTTCTGAAAGCTCTGAAAGAATTCTATCCGGAGCACAATCAGGCAACCTGATGGCAATAAGAAATCTTCTCATATTGTTATTATTGTCAGGTTTGGTTTCCTGCAATTCAGGGCAGAAGCAGTCAGACAGGCAATCACGGCCGGGAAAGAAGGAGATGGCTGAACTGAATAAATACATGGTTCAGAAGGACAGGGAAAGGGTCGAAAACTATATTGAGAGAAAAGGACTTGAAATGACTGAATCCGGCACCGGATTGTGGTACCAGATAAAGTCGGAGGGTAGCGGAGATTATTTCAGGGACAATGACCGGATTTTAATGGAATATGAGTGTTTCCTTCTTGACGGCACAAAGTGTTACTCATCAGAAGAATCAGGCCCAAAGGAGGTGATTCTCGGAAGAAGTGACATGGAAGCAGGGTTGAACGAGGGACTAAGAATGCTGAAACCGGGAGGCGAGGCAATCTTTATTCTTCCACCTTTTCTTGCTTATGGTCTGGTAGGCGATGGAAAAAGAATCCCCTCACGGGCAGTTGTTGTATATGATATAATTGTACGGAATTCCGTTGATAAACAGTAATGATTTTTTAAGATATATAATAGCATTAATGAATATGATAATAATAAACAGAAAGACTATCCAGCCTGTACTTGCAGGTTTTATTGTGATTTTGATTACTTCGTGCCTTGGAACGGAAAAATTAGAGAGAAAAGAAAGGGAAGAAATAGAGGAATTTTTGCACATGAATCCGGATCTTAACTTTGAGTTAAAGCCGAGCGGACTTTATTACCTCGATATTAAAGTCGGTACCGGTGTTCAGCCTGTTGCACACGATACAGCTTACATCTTTTATACTGCGTCATTCCTTGATAATTTCATTTTTGATACAAATGTCGATACTAAGGATACTCTTATCAGCGCGGTGAATGATCTGCTTCCCGGATTTGAAGAAGCAGTAACATATATGAGGGTCGGTGGAAAATCATTGTTCATTGTTCCTTCTGATATTGGATTTGGACAATCAGATGTCCGTTTCCCGGCTTACACACCTATTCTTTATGAGGTTGATCTTGTCAGGGTAAAACCAGGTCCCGGGGCAAAATAATTTCACTGTAAAACAAAAATAACCGGCCTGTTTTTAAGAGACGGAACTTCCCTTTTCCATTCCGACACTTTCCTGGTTATAATCAATTCACCGGGAAGGGTTATATCAGCAGCAATACAAAGCAGGGTACTATTGTCGCACGCTGCAAGTATTGACTCCAGCATAGCCTGGTTCCTGTAAGGTGCTTCCATGAATATCTGAGAATATCCTGCATGTGACTTCTTTTCAAGTTCCCTGAGCTTTGCTGCTCTTTCTGCGGGCTTTACGGGCAGATAACCGTTGAATGAAAAATTCTGGCCATTCATCCCTGAGGCAATTAATGCCATGATGATGGATGAGGGACCTGAAAGGGGAGTGACTGTTATTTTTGCCCGGTGGGCGGCTGCAATTATTTTTGCACCCGGATCCGCTATACCGGGAAGTCCCGCCTCACTCATCAATCCCATATCGCTGCCATTTTTTGCAGGATCCAGAAAATGAGCTGTTTCAGCTTCCGCCGTATGTTCATTGAGTTCGAAGAAAACCGTATCATCAACAGGGAAATGCCTGTCGATAAGTCTTAAATACCTCCTGGCGCTGCGCAGATCCTCAACAATGAAATGCCTGAGCTGCCTTGTTATTTCAAGCACTTTTGCAGGGATGATATCTTCAAAATTGTCTCCTCCCAGCGTTACCGGTATAAGCCATAGCCTGCCCTTCATTTCTATTGTTTACCAAATATAGCAATTAAACGGCTTCCTTTGAACGCAATAAAACAGCGTTTCATATTGCCGGTCTAGGATTTTTAATATAGGTTTGCCGGGAAATAGCTTTAATGTGAAAATAACCTTCCTTGGCACCGGCACATCGCAGGGCGTTCCTGTAATAGCCTGCGATTGTGCGGTATGCCTTTCTGAAGATCCCCGCGACAAGAGGTTAAGAACATCTCTTCTGCTTGAGACAGGCAAAACAGTTCTGCTCTTTGATGCCGGTCCTGATTTCAGGCAGCAGATGCTCAGGGAACATGTGAAAAAGCTGGATGCCATCATACTTACACATGAACACAAGGATCATATTGCCGGAATGGACGATGTAAGGGCATTTAACTACAAAAGCCAGGGTGCAATAGATATCTATGCGGAAGAAAGAGTGCAGGAGGCTATTAAAATTGAATTTGCCTATGTTTTCTCTGAGAAAAAGTACCCGGGAATACCGCAGATGAGACTGAACCTTATCCCGGATTACAATTTTAAAATCAAAGGAGTAGGAATATTGCCGGTCAGAATACATCATATGAACCTTGAGATCTACGGTTTCAGGATCGGCAATTTTGCATATATAACCGACGCCAGTTATATACCTGAAGAAAGCAAGGAAAAACTGATTGGTGTAAAGTATCTGGTTATTAATGCTTTGAGAAAGCAGAAGCATATATCTCATTTTTGTCTGAAGGAAGCTGTCGATTTCATAAGGGAGATATCACCGAAGAGAGCATTTATCACACACATAAGCCACCAGATGGGTTTGTATGAACATATTGAGAAGGAGCTTTCTCCGGGGATCATGCTGGCCTATGATGGGCTGAGCATTAAGTGTGATGATTAAAACAGGTATTATTTCTTTTTATAATTCCTGGTCAGCTTTTTCTGATATGGGGTAGAGAAATAATATCTGTTCCTGCCAAGCTGTGATGTATTAACCCTTGATGCCTTAGCCCTTTTCTTCTGGAACGGATTCTGTCTTGCAGGAGCACAGCCTGTTATGGCTCCAATAATAATAAGAAGCAGAAGATACTTTAATATTTTGAAGGATTTAGACATTAACACCTCAGGTTTACATTTAATTCATAAATATATAAAATATTTGCTTAATAAAAAATGAGGCACAACACGTTTCAGTGCAACAGGATAAAAACAGTTTTTTAAATGCTTCATATGTTATAAATTATGGCAAAATTTTTGTACATTTCTTTCCTGGTTTGTTGGCTTTGCTGAGTTTAGATCTTCTAACGAGTTAAAATATGTTATATTATATATGGTCGCCCGGAATTAGAACGTTAAACAAGATCCGGAATTATCTCATTATCTTTTTTTTACTTCCGGCAACAGCCTTCTCTCAAAACATTTCCAGTATCACTGTTGCAGATGCGCCCGGACATAATGCCTGGAAAATACTACTTCCGGATAGTGTACTGATTAACATAAACGGGAATAAGCCATTGTTTAGTTTCCTCCTTGATGGAAAATACTATACTTCTTCTGATGCCGACGTTTTGATTGAGAATAATTCACGTGTTCAGTATTTCGGGGAAGGGCTTAAGATAACCTCCGCGATCGGGAACCAGGCATCAGGAAGCTGGACATCTGAAATTGTATTTGAGAATAAGGGGCGTGATACCGTATCTGTGAGTAATGTTGTTCCTTTCGGTGAAGACTCTTCTTCGGTTTATATAACCGGATACGGGCCTCCGGATCTTGCCAGGGCTCGTCTTTTCCGTCCGGGTTACAGACCTGTGAGGGTCATCCTGCCTGACAATGCATGGGAAATGGGATATTCATCATTCCCGGCAGATCAGGGATATTCGGTATGCGCAATTGCCAGGAGGCAAAAAACGGAAGGAGGACAGAGAAGAAGATATGAAACAGTTCTGCCCCCTGATTCAAAAGTATCCTATTTAATGCATGCCGGGATTTTCAGGGGAGAATGGCAGGAGGGCCTGCGTCTGATGTTCAGGGACAGATACCTGTATGATCTTGAGGAATTTGACAATTCCCTTTATGAGCGGGAAGACCTTGCCTGGATAAAGGAGAGTTATCTGATGATTCTGCAAATGGCCTGGGACAGGGAGTTTTATGACAGGATGACCGGGAAGTATACTTTCCCTGATGTTGTCAGAAAAGGTATCAATCTGTTCGGGTATTATGATGTCTTTTGCATATGGCCAACATGGCCGCGGCTTGGATTAGATCAGAGAAACCAGTGGGACCTGTACCGTGATCTCCCGGGAGGCACAGCCCAGCTCAACAGTTTTGCGAATATGTCGCGTCTCTCCGGCACAAAATTCTTTATTTCCTATAATCCGTGGGATAACAGCACAAAGAGAGAGGATCATTATAAAGGTATGGCAAGGATCATTGCAGAGACCGGAGCAGATGGAGTTGTCCTTGACACCAGGGGCAGCTCGAGCTATGAACTGCAGGCAGCTGCGGACAGCGTAAGAAAAGGAGTGATAATGTATTCTGAAGGTATGGCGATCACAAAGGATATGCCGGGAATAATTTCGGGACGCGTTCATAATGCCATCTACCTCAGCCCGGAGCTGAATCTTAACAAGCTGATTAAATCCGATTTCTCGATTTTCAGGGTCTGTGATGTGGGAGAGGATATTATTCACCGCGAAATAGCAATAGCATTTTTTAATGGTTACGGTACCGAACTAAATATGTACAGACCCGGAGGAAGAGATGAAAACCTTAAAAAGGACCTTGAATTCCTCGCCAGCACTACCTTCACTCTCAGGCAGAATAATGATGCCTTTCTGGACAAAAACTGGACTCCGCTTATTGAGACAAATATTGATAATGTCTTTGTAAATAAATGGAGTCCGGGAGACAAGACGATATTTACAATTCTGAATATGCGACCGGAAGGAATTACCGGAAAGCTATTCGAAGTTAATAATACTGCAGGGAAACATTATGTTTCTCTCTGGAATCACGAAAACCTTTTCCCGGAAACTGAAAACGGAAAATCTATGATCTCAGTAATGGCAGACGGATGGCAGACAGTCTGGTCGGGAACGAGACAAGAGGGATCAGTCGATTGCATAGCAGAATTACCAGATATTCTTAAATCGGAGCTCAGGGGTGATTCTGTAAAAATTCAAAATCCCGGGAAAGGAAGTGTAATTATCTGGAAAGGAAATCCATCCTATAAGACAACCTTTAAGGAGTTTAATATACTTCAGGATACAACCATCAGCATAAGGGATCTTTTCGGTTATTATGAAGGGAAGATAGTTGTACAACTTATTGACAACAAAAGACTGAAAGATGAGAATGTACTCAGGCTGAAAGGAGGCACGCCATGGCTTATCAGCAGGGTGAATCGCACAAGTCCGGCAGTTAATGTCCCTCCTGATATGCTGCTTGTTCCGGGAGCAACTTTTTCCTATGATGTCGCTACCGGCGAGGATTTTATGCCATATCCTGATGTAAGCGGTAAACTGGTTGCTGTTGACAGTTTCCTGATCGATAAATACCCTGTGACAAATTCCCAGTACTATGAGTTCCTTATCAGTACAGGTTATTTCCCAAAGGACATAGCAAATTATTTAAAACATTGGGAATCAGGAATATACAAACAGGGACAGGACAATTATCCGGTTGTATATGTCAGCTATGAAGATGTTATGGCATATGCGAAATGGGCTGAGAAAAGATTACCCACTGAAGCAGAGTGGCAGCTTGCAGCCCAGGGTACGGACAAACGTCTTTGGCCATGGGGCAATGAATTCCACGGGACAAACTGCAATAATGCCTTTGACAGACCTACGCCCGTCGATGCATTTTCAAAAGGCCGGAGTCCTTATGGTGTCATGGACATGGTAGGCAATGTATGGCAGATGACCAACGATATGTACTTCAACGGCACCTATTATTTTACTGTTATAAGGGGAGGAAGCTATTACCGTCCCGATTCAAGCTGGTGGTATATTCAGGGCGGACCTCAGCAGCTTGACAAAACACAGATCATGCTTATGGTGTCTCCCGGCTTTGACCGGAACGCAACAGTAGGTTTCAGGTGCGTGAAAGATATTAACGGGAGAAGATTTAAACTTTCAGCTTCTTCTCGATTTCGTTGATCTGGTTTCTGAAATGTTTATCGGTATCGATCAGGTTGTTGACTGTCTTGCATGCATGAAGTACAGTTGCATGATCCTTGCCCCCGATATGAGACCCGATGCTTGCGAGAGATGCTTTTGTCAGGTTTTTCGAAAAATACATTGACACCTGCCGTGCCTGGACTATTTCACGTTTTCTTGTCTTGCCCTGGATAAGATCGACGGGGATCTTGTAATAGTCACAAACGATTTTCTGTATAAATTCAATTGTTATTTCTCTCCTTGTGGTGCTGATAAGTTTTTCAACCATCATCCTGGCAAGTTCGAGGGTGATCTCTTTTCTGTTGAGTGTTGACTGAGCATAGAGCGATATCAGAACTGCTTCAAGCTCCCTGATGTTGTTCGAGATATTTACTGCCAGGAACTCAAAGATCTCCTCGGGCAGTTCGATTCCGTCATTATAAGCTTTCTTCTTTAGTATCGCCAGTCGTGTTTCATAGTCAGGGCGCTGAAGGTCGGCCTGGAGCCCCCATTTAAACCGTGAAAGAAGCCTCTGTTCCAGACCCTGAAGATCAACAGGTGGTTTGTCACATGTCAATATCAGCTGTTTTCCGGACTGATGAAGATGGTTGAAGATATGAAAGAAGGTATCCTGCGTCTTTTCCTTTCCGGCAAATTCATGGACGTCATCAAGGATCAGGACATCTATCATCTGGTAGAAATGGAGGAAATCGTTCTTGTTGTTATTTCTCACCGACTCAACAAACTGGGTCTGGAACTTATTTGCATTGACATACAGGACAGTTTTATCAGGATGTTTTTCCTTTACAAGGATCCCTATTGCCTGGGCAAGATGTGTTTTGCCCAGACCCGAATCGCCGTATATCATCAACGGGTTGAATGCTGTTCCTCCGGGATTGTTGCCGACGGCAATACCGGCAGATCTTGCCAGCCGGTTACATTCACCTTCCACGTAATTGCTGAAATTATAGTCGGGATTCAGCTTCGGATCAAAATGGACTTTCTTGATACCGGGGATGACAAACGGATTCTTGATTGAAGGTTGTGTTACATCAAAGGGTACCTGGACAGGCTTGTTATGCAGGTCTGTCTTGTTCCTTGACGGGTACCTTACGGTATAAGGCTTTCCATCCGAATATATGGCGTTTTCCATCACGACGTTATATTCGAGCTTTGCATCGGTTCCGATCTCCCTCCTGAGCGTTTTCCTGAGAATATCAATATACTGCTCCTCGAGGTACTCGTAAAAAAACGGGCTCGGTACCTGAATGGTCAGTACATTGTTTTCCAGTTTTAACGGGATGATCGGTTCAAACCAGGTTTTAAAGCTGACAGACGGAATAATATCCCGGATAATTTGCAGACAGTTATTCCATACGTCATGATGTGTTTTGTTCATTTAAGAAAGGTCGTTAAAAATTCAGGGTCGATACAAGCAATTTCAGATAGCAATATTTGTAAAAAAGAATCTTAAAAAAAATTTTTTTTTACTTGATTATTTCAAAAAAAGTATATGTTTTTAAACATCAGCAACTTAAGAAAAAATATTTATTATGATTATATAAATAATTGATTATCAGTAAGTTATAAATAGTTAATTCAGTTTATCAGTGTATTACAATTCGTTATGGGATGTTACTCAAAATTCAACAAAAGGGATTTAAAAGTGGGACGATTTTGATGTCAATTATTTTTTATTTTTCAAGATCAAGATACACTGAATTTTATAAATAAAAAACTAAAACAGGAAATTTATTTTTTTCCGAAGACAGAAAAGTGAACATATCGTTTCGGATTCTCTTTAAGATCCTTCAAAAGCAGATTCAGGCTCTCGAGACTCGAGGAAAGGTTATTATAAAGTGTATCATTGGTCAGGAACTGACCTGCACTGCCTTTACCTTCATTAAGATTTTCCAGGAGAAGGGAAGTTTTCTCCAGACTTCCTTTCAGGTTCATCACTGAACTATAGATATCGGCAGATGCAAGTGTATCAGTAACAGATTCAAGGTTACTGATAGAGCTGCTCATTTTAGAAGAGTTATCTGAAAGCATCTGTGAGAACCTCGTGATATTGTCAAGAGTCGTCTTGAGTTCCTTCTCCTTTGCACCCAGGATGTTATCGATGCTTTCTGATGTACTGTTGAGGTTGGCAATTGTTCCGTTAAGGTTGTTTCTGAATTCAGGATTCATTACTTCATCAACCGAAGCAATGACAGAATCGACAACATCGAGTAAATTAATGATCCTTTGCTTTACGGGGCCAAATTCTGATTCGATCGTTGTAAGTAATGATGCGGTCAGTTTCCCCGGGATAGTGTCTTCATAATCATAAAAGCCTGGTCCGTCGCCGAAGAGAAACTGCACTTTCATGCCTGCAATTATTGATACCGGAACTATTTCAGCCACCGTGTTCACCGGCAGCCTGAAATCTTTGCTTACCGAAAAGGTAACAAGAAGCTGCCCGCTTGTTTCGTCGAGGAAATCTATTAATTGTACAACGCCGACTTTGTATCCGTTAATTTCAACAGGACTCGATTCTGCCAGTCCGCCTATTTCATCATAAACGCAATAATAATAAGCTGTGCTTTTGAAAAAGTCTTTTCCCTTAAGAAAATTATAGAGCCAGATAAACACTATTATAGTCAACAATGCAACGGCACCAACCTTTACTTCATGCGAAATCTTCATTACTTACAATAGTTTTATTTTTTTCTTTTTTGTTCCAAAGCCTGCTGTAAAGGTAATATTTTGTTGTCTTTTACAGCAATGACGAATGCATCGGGATAAATGGCTTCAATTTCCTTGCGGTATTTGACTGCTTCAGGATATTCCATAAAGATTCCCGTTGCGTACTTGAACCGGTTCTGTGCTTCAAGTTCTACAATATTGTTAAGTCCTTTGAAATTGTCAGGTTTTATTTCTCTCCTTGATGAGGCGGTAGCAACCTGAACCATGAAAACCAGATGGTCACCGGAAGGTAATATACTATTTGAATTTACTGGTTCAGTATTTTTGACTGAGATCCCGCTTTTGCTGTCGATTTCATTCATGTAATCCCTGCATGCCCTGAAGACAGCCGAAGCAAGATAGTCCTGTCCCTGGCCGGAATTAAGGTATTTCTCTTCATCAGGATTTGTGATAAATCCGGTCTCAATAAGAACCGCGGGCATTGTTGTATTATATAATACCCAGAATCCGGCTTGCTTAACGCCACGGTCCTTCCGGTTTACCCTGAAGTTAAACTGATTCTGTATCTTTGCAGCAAGCTCTGTGCTCTGCTCGAGAAAGACGTTCTGCATCAGGGTAAACATGATATATGACTCCGGTGATTTCGGATCAAATCCTGCATATTTTGTCGAGTAATCTTCCTCAAGAAGGATAACCTCATTCTCCTTCATGGCAACTTCCAGGTTAGCCTGGTCCTTGGTATGACCCATAACAAAAGTCTCGGCTCCTGCCACACTTTTTGATTTTGCCCAGTTGGAATGGATCGATATGAACAGGTCAGCATTATATTTATTTGCTATCCTCGGCCGTTCTATAAGGTCAACAGTTGAATCATCATTTCTTGTATAAATAACAGTAACATTCGTCAGGTTCTGCTTTAGATAATTACCTGTTTTTAACGCTATTGCAAGGTTGATATTCTTTTCCTTGCTGAAGGCTCCCGATGCACCAGAATCCTTGCCGCCATGACCGGGATCAATAACAATTATCCATTTACCGTCGGTTTTTGGATCAAATTTTGCTGCATGAACAATGCAGGGAGGAATAAGATTAAGTAACAGGATCACCGCAGCGCATATATTAATGAGGTTGTGTTTCCCGTTTTTAATTCCTGGGCACATGTTTAGTTCGTGTTTTTTTAATAGTTTTGCCGCTAACATCCCGAAGTCACACAAAAACTATACAAAAATAGTATTTAAGTTGTATTTTTTTAAAGAAAAGCGGTTCCTTGTAGTGTTCCTCGTGATGGTCCCGTTTATGTCATTGTTCTCACAGAAGCCAGGGTTCATTCCTGATACTCTCCCGGTTAAAGACACCATTGTAACAATTGATACAATCACCCTTCTTAAAATCTCCCCTGATGCAATTGACCAGCAGGTTACCTACAAGGCTGAGGGTTCAAAAAAAAATGATCTTGTTAATAAAAAAGTAACACTCGTCAGAAAAGCCGAGATCAATTACGGAGATATACTGATAGTCGCTGATTCTATAATTTTCAATATGGTTAATAACCAGATCTTTGCTGTTGGAGTCAGGGACACTTCAGGGAATGTAATAGGAAAGCCTCATTTTAAATCCGGATCCGAAGAGTTTGATGCAGATACTTTACGGTATAATTTCAAGTCGGGAAAGGCAATCGTTAAGAACATTATAACCCAGCAGCAGGAAGGGCTGTTGCACAGTGAGATCACAAAGCTCCTGGAGGACGGAACGTCCAATATATACAACAGTACATATTCGACTTGCGATGCCGATACGCCTCATTTCTATATTGCACTTAAAAAGGCAAAAGTCTACCCGGGTGAGAAAATAATCTCGGGTCCCGGAAATCTTGTGCTGGAAGGAATCCCGCTGCCTATCTACCTGCCTTTCGGGTATTTTCCTATTCAGACAAAACCGGCAGCATCGGGCATACTTATTCCAAAACCGCACTATGAGGCGGGCAGGGGATATGCTCTTACTGAGGGAGGTTACTACTTTGCAATAAACAATTATTTTGATCTCACCATGAGGGGGGATCTCTTTACCAACGGATCATGGCTTTTAAATGCCCAGACAAGTTACAACAAACTATATAAGTACAGCGGTAGTTTTACTTTCAGCTACGCCAAGAATGTTTCAGGCCACAAAGGATTATCAGATTATAATGAAGCGAAAAACTACAGCATCGGATGGACATACAGCCAGAACCCCAAGGCAAGGCCGGGATCACGGTTTTCGGCAAGCGTTAATATGAGCTCAAGCGGGTTTGACAGGAACAACAGCTATAATCTTAATGAGCATATTACCACGCAGAGACAATCGAGCGTAAGCTATTCCAAGACATGGGCGGGAACCCCTTTTAATCTCTCGGCCAGTATGAATCACAGCCAGAATGTCAAGAATAAAACTGTAAGCCTCAACCTTCCGAATGTACGTTTTAATGCCGCAAGAATATACCCATTGAAGGGCAGGAGCGGCGGAACAATGAAGTGGTGGCAGGAACTTCAATTCCAGTACTCTGCATCACTTGATAATCAGATTAATACAAAAGACAGTCTTCTGTTTACCAACCGTGTATGGGATGACATGAAGAACGGCTTCACACATGAAGCGCCGCTGAGTTTGCAGATCCGTCCTTTCAGGAATTTTTCAATTTCGCCGCAGGTATCCTACAGGGGTGTTATGTATACACGTAAATTTGTACAGAGATGGGATCCCGATAACGAGCAAATTGTTTATGATACCCTTAAGGGAGTATTTTATGGTCACGCTATAAATCCTTCATTCAGCGCAGGATACAGCCCTCAGATCTTTGGAATATTTGATTTTGTCAATCCGGATTCCAGGATTGATGCAATACGTCATGTGATGAAGCCCTCTGTGAGTTTCAGTTTTATCCCTGCGTTTGAAGGACTCAGCTCAAAAATGTACCAGGAGGTGCAGAGCAGTGCTGCCGGTACTATGAAAAAATATTCGGTTTTTGACGGGAATATTTACGGAACACCTTCATTGTCCAAAAAGAACGGGAGCGTCACCTTTAACCTGACCAACATCCTGGAAGCCAAAGTATTTGAACGTGGTGACACAACAGGTAAATCCAAAAATGTCAGGATCATTGATAATTTCGGCATTTCCACCTCATATAACATATTTGCTGACTCAATGAGATGGTCCCCTGTTTCTATGGTGATGAGGACCACCCTTTTCGAAAAAATAGGTATTTCAGCTAACAGCAGTTTTTCGATGTATGGGATTGACAGCAAGGGAAGCACTGTCGGATCTTTCTATTACAATCTGGATCGCAAGCTGCTTCGTCTTACCACTTTTTCGTTAAGTCTCGATTTCAGTCTCAGCGACCTGCTGAAGAGTAAAAAAGACCAAAAGAAAACCACAACAACTGCAGCAACAAATCCTCCGGGGATCCTGATACCCGGATCAGGAGGATATCCGGGCGAAACAACGAATGCGGCGGCATCCGGATTTGACAACTACGGATACCCTGAATTCAATGTTCCATGGACCATGAATGTAAGATACAGCATGAACTATTCCAAACCAGGCTTAAAATCATCGGTCTCTCAAACTCTTTCAGTAAACGGGACAATAAAGCTGACCCAGAAGATGGGAGTTACGTACAGTTCCGGATACGATTTTGCAGGGAAAGAGATAACGATGACGCAGATTCAGGTGAACCGTGACCTGCATTGCTGGAATATGGGATTCAGCTGGATACCAAATGGAAATATGAAAATGTGGACCTTTACTATCAATGTAAAAGCATCTGTCCTTGCTGATCTAAAATATGAAAGGCGGCATGATTACCATGATAATTATTAACAGGAAATAAAAATGAAAAGAATAATCAAAACTCCGAATGCGCCCGCTGCAATAGGCCCATACAGCCAGGCCGTTGAAATTAACGGTACATTATACATTTCAGGGCAGATAGCCATTGATCCTGCAACAGGCAAGCTGGTTGAAGGCGATATCACTGTCCAGACGATCAGGGTCTTCAAAAATATTGAGGCAATCCTTCAGGCAGCAGGTTACAGCTTTGTGCAGGTGGTCAAATCAACCTGTTACCTGAGCGATATGGCCAGTTTCAAAGCCATGAATGAAGTATATGCGAGGTACTATTTTGAGAATCACCCTGCAAGGGCTGCATTTGCCGTTAAAGAGCTGCCGTATGGTGCTTTGATAGAGATTGAGACAATTGCGGTAAAATAGTTATTCTGCCACAATTTCAAATTCAACCTCTACCTTTACTTCCCTGTGCAGTTTGACCGTGGCCTTATAACTGCCGATTTCCTTGATCTGGTCCTCAGGCAGTGAAATATTTTTGCGGTCAATTTCAAATCCTTTTTCCTTGAGAGCTTCAGCGATCTGAATTGTATTTACGGAACCAAAGATCTTACCGGAAGAACTTGTTTTAGCTCCGATAACCATTTTCAGACCGGCCATTTTTGTTGCCTGTTCCTGGGCTTCCGTTTTGATCTTCTCTTCCTTATGGGCTCTCTGCTTGAGGTTTTCATTATGCATCTTCTTTGCAGAAGGTGTTGCTGCGATCGCATAGCCTCTCGGTATCAGGTAATTTCTGCCGTATCCGGATTTTACTTTCACCAGATCGTCCTTCTGACCGAGCTTGTTTACGTCCTGTAATAATATGATATCCATTGTTTCTCCTCCTTATTTTAACAGGTCAGTAACATAAGGAAGAAGGGCTATATGCCGGGCTCTTTTAACAGCCTTTGCCACTTTCCTCTGATATTTGAGTGATGTGCCGGTGATCCTGCGGGGCAGAATTTTCCCCTGGTCATTCAGGAACTTCTTTAGAAATTCGGGATCCTTATAATCAATATAACGGATCCTGTTCTTCTTGAAACGGCAGTATTTCTTTTTCTTGACCTCAACGGTCGGGGGAGTCAGGTATCTGATCTCAGTTTCATTCTGTGCCATATCTTATTCCTCCTTGCTTTTTTCTGATTCTTTTTGTTTTCTCTTTTTCTCTGCATATTCAACGGCAAACTTCTCCATCCTGAATGTCAGGAACCTGATGATCCTCTCGTCACGGCGATACTGGACCTCAAGTTTCTCAATAAGGCTTCCGGGGCCTTTGAACTCAATGAGATAATAAAAGCCTGTTGACTTTTTCTGAATAGGATAGGCCAGCTTTTTCAGGCCCCAGTTCTCTTCATGAACGATATCACCCTTGTGATCAGTGATGACCTTCTTGAATTTTAGTACCGCTTCCTTCATCTGATGCTCAGATAAAACGGGAGTTGCAATGAAAACGGTTTCGTACTGATTAGACATAATGATTATTTGTTATTAGTTTTAATGATTTTGGCTCGCAAAAGTACAATTATTTTCATTTAAACAAAAATTAATAAACAGAAAATTATACATTTTCGGCGTGGCACCTGTTAACCGCATACTCCGGTTAAATGTCCCTATAATTATCAACACCGGTCTCCTTAAACGGCTTTTTAACTATATTTGCAATACATATATATTAAGGAATCTCGGAGCAGGTTATTTATGGAAAACTTCATCGTTTCAGCCCGGAAATACCGTCCTGCAACATTCGATATGGTTGTTGGACAGGACAGCATAACCAATACGCTGAAAAATGCAATAAAGAACAAATATCTTACTCAGGCTTATCTTTTCTGCGGACCAAGGGGTGTAGGCAAGACAACCTGTGCAAGGATATTTGCCAAAACGATCAATTGCATTAACCTTAAGGAAAATGCCGAAGCATGTGATAAATGCGAATCCTGCATCTCATTCAATACGTTAAGGTCTTTTAATATTCATGAGCTGGATGCTGCCTCAAACAACAAGGTTGAAGATATCAGGAGCCTGAATGACCAGGTGAGAATACCGCCTCAGATAGGCAAATACAGTATATACATAATTGATGAGGTTCATATGCTCTCTTCCTCAGCGTTCAATGCATTTCTGAAGACTCTGGAAGAACCTCCGCCACATGCGATATTTATTCTGGCAACAACTGAGAAGCATAAGATCATCCCCACTATTCTCTCGCGTTGCCAGATATTTGACTTTAACAGGATCAGGATCGAGGATATTGTCGGGAGGCTGCAGTATGTTGCAAAGAATGAATCAGTTACGGCAGAGGAAGAGGCGCTCCATATCATTGCCCAGAAAGCTGACGGTGCTCTGAGGGACGCCCTCTCAATTTTTGATCAGATCGTCAGCCTGTGCGGGAAAAAGATTGTTTACAAGGATGTAATTGAGAACCTTAATGTACTCGATTATGAGTATTACTTTAAAAGCGTAGATGCAGCCCTGAAGGGGGATGTATCAACTATACTGATGACTTTCAACGAGATCCTTGAAAAAGGATTTGACGGTCATAACTTTGTTTCCGGTCTGAACAGTCACCTCCGTGACCTGCTCGTCAGCAAGGATGAGTCAACGATACGGCTGCTTGAAGCGACTCCTGCCGCGAGACAAAGATACCTCTCACAGACAGGTCAGTGCCAGGTAGATTTTCTTTACAAAGCTCTGGAAACCGGAAGCTCATGCGATATTTCCTACAAAAGCAGCAAGAACCAGCGGCTTCACGTAGAACTTGCCCTGATTCGCATGTGCAGGATCATGGACGAGTCCGGTGACACTGCAGAAAAAAAAAAGCATGAAGAAAAGCAGCTAAGCGAGACAGTACCCCTTCCTTCAAAATCAGAGATAATACGTCAGGCCGAGGAGCCCCATCCTTCGAAACATGTGCCGGTAATTGAGAAATCTCCCAGGACATTCTCAATAAAAGAGGTAATAGCTGACAAAGAGAAGCCCGATAAAATATCTTCAGAAACAAGCGGTAATAATGAAACCAGGGATTCATCAACACAAAAGATGACATTTACAGGCGGAGCTTTCACCTCGGCCTGGCAGGAATTTGTTGACAGCCTTAAGGGAGAAGGACCAAGAATAGTAAGCATGTTCAAGTCAATTCAGCCTGAAGTGGAAGATGAACATACCATAAGGATCCATTTAAGCAATGCTGCACAGAAAGACATTTTCATTCAGAACTACAAGCCAAAGCTGATCGGCTTCCTTGAAAATAAATTCACGGTTTCGGAGTTAGATATTGAGACATCTGTCGATCTATCCGAAACCAATGACCTGTTATATACCGATGACCAGAAATATAATTACCTTCAGGCAAAATATCCTGTTCTGAAAGATTTTAAGAAAGCTTTTAACCTTGATATAAGTTAAACAGACTGATGAGATAAAAAACGGATAATTATTAAACCAGATGAAGTGAAAAACTACGACGGCATATCCGGTCAGGACGATTACACGAGGTTTCTTGCCAGGGAAAAATACTTTTCAGATCATATAATCAACAATTCCCGGTCAATGATCAGCATCATAAACCGGAATTATGTTTATGAGAAAGTCAATTCGGCATTTTGTAAAGCTCACAAGGGAGTGGAAGGATCCATTATCGGAAGATCACTCGCGGATGTCTGGGGCCACGATGCCTTCAACAACAGGATAAAACGGAATATTGATAAATGCTTTTCAGGTGCCACAGTAAGATATGAGGCTACTTTTACAATCCCCCAGGCAGGTAAAAGGTTTTTTGAAGTTATCTTCCGTCCGTTTCCTTCAGAGTCGGGTGAAATAGCGCATCTTCTTGCTGAGACTTTCGATATAACTGATTTAAAATTAACTGAAAAGTTTGCCTCGGAAAAGGAAGAAGAATTCAGAAGGTTTGAAACTAACCTGCCGATCGGATTCCTGAGATGTACTCCTGACGGCGGTATGATTCATGCGAACAAGGCTTTCCTGATGATCATGGATTGTGAGGAAGAAAATTCCATTTACAATGCAAACCTTCGGAATTTTTATGCGGAAAAAGGACTTTTTGACATGCATCTCGATCAGCTGATGGACCACAAGCCTAAATCTTTTGGAAGGATTCCGCTTAAAACCTGCAATGATGATGACATTGTGTGCAGAATAAGTGCATTTATGACTACAGATGAGTCCGAAAATCCTTTATTTATTGACTTTTCGTTTGAAGACTCTTCCCGGGAGCTGCTGCTTGAAAACCGTCTTCTGCAGGCACAGAAGCTTGAGACCATTGGAGCCCTGGCCGGAGGTATTGCACACGATTTTAATAATATTCTCGCGACAATATCAGGTTATTCGGAACTGCTGCAGAACGAACTTCCTAAAACTTCAGCATCAGCTGAGAATGTATCCAGGATCCTTATCGCTGTTTCCAAAGCCAGGTCCCTGACAAACCAGATACTTACGTTCAGCATGCAGATGGAACAGGAAAAAGTGTCTGTCAACGTGTATGATGTTTTGAAGGAAACAATAGGCTTCGTGAAGTCAGCAGCACCGGCCCATATTAAAATAAGAGGCAATATCCGGATTAAAAATGCGCCTGTGTTTGCTGATCCTACTCAGCTCTTCAGGGTATTCCTTAACCTTATGACCAATGCAATACAGTCGATGGAGGAGAGGCCGGGAATAATTTCGGCAACTCTTGCCCTGGTGAAAGGTAAGGATGTACAGAAAGAGCTGAATATGGATATAGTTGCTGACGAATATACCCTGGTGACGATCAGGGATATGGGAAAAGGCATGGATCCGTCGTTGCTGAGAAGAATATTTGAACCTTTTTTCACAACACGTGAAGTAGGGCAAGGTTCCGGACTCGGCTTGTCTGTAGTACATGGAATTGTCTCGGAGATGGGAGGTGAGATACTGGTATCAAGTAAAATAAACGAAGGCTCTGTCTTTTATATATATCTTCCGGTTTCAAGGGGATACGCACCCCTTTCAGTAGCTCCGGAGAAGAATAAAAAGATTCTGTTTGTTACCGGGAACAAGCATGAATCCCGCATTCTGTCGCTTGCACTTGAAAGTGCCGGTTATGAGATAACCCTTTGCTCTGATCCCGGCCGCCTTAATAAGATAATATCAGACAGGAAAAACAGACCCGACCTGATAATTTATATGATCGAAACAGAACAGGTAAGTACGGATGTTCTTATGTCAGTTTCAACTTCCCGGGAAATTAAAATACCATGTATTCTTATTACTGATTCACTTCAGACTGTTGAGGAAGAAAAATTGTTAAATTCGGGAATTGTAAATCAGCATCTTATCAAGCCGGTTTCACTGAGGGAAATAATTAATGCAATTCAGGTGTCTATTAATAAAAACAAATGATGATTTTTTAACAAGTAGATTCCAAAAGAAATATGCCGGGAATATTGATAGTAGAAGATGAAAATGATCTCAGGGAGATGCTGAAAGTCTTTCTGATAAGGAGAAGGTTTACAGTTCTTGAAGCTGAGAACGGGAAAGATGCTATCAATCATTTCAAGCCTGCCGTTACGGACCTTGTGATCACTGATCTTATTATGCCGGAAGAAGACGGGCTTAAAGTAATCATGCGGCTGCGTGAACTAAAACCTTCATTAAAGATCATTGCAATATCAGGCGGAGGCAAAGCCGGTCCTGCCAGCTATCTTAACCTGGCAAAAGCCCTTGGAGCTGATGCGGTTTATTCAAAACCCTTTTCGGTTAATGATATGATAAAGAAAATTGAGGAACTGCTCGTTATTGAACAAGATATGTGAAACAGTTGTTCTTAGGTTAAACCAATTAAAATTCATGATATGTTAAAAAAGAAAGTAGAAGATATCTGCAACAGGCAGGTTGAAAGAGAAGGCTATTCATCAAACCTTTACCTGGCAATGGCAGCTTGGGCTGAAAATAGCGGTTTCAGCGGAGTGGCAGAATGGTTGTACGCACAGACTGAAGAGGAACGGCTCCATATGCTTAAGTTTATTAAGTACATAAACGAAAGAGGAGGTACAGTCGTAATACCTGCTTTTAAGAAACCGCCTGCAGATTATAAAAACATTGAGGAAATGTACAGGGAGGTCCTGAAACATGAAGAATTTGTCACTGCCAGTATTAACGATATAGTCGCCCTCACTTTATCAGAAAAGGATTTTAACACACATAATTTTGTCCAGTGGTTCGTAATGGAACAGGTTCAGGAAGAAGCAAGTGTCAGAACCATTCTTGACAAACTCAGACTGGTCGGCAGGAACAATTTATACCAGTTCGACAGGGATATTATGTCATTGAGGGCATCGGGTGAATCCACTCCTGCAGCTGTATGAAGAAACTTTTCTTATTATCCGGTTTGATTATTTTAGCCTCAGCTCCTCTGAGATCACAGGAACTGGTAAAAAATTCTTTGGTCACAGGTATATGTTATGCCGGAAATAAGGTAAAGAAAATTTATATTCCGCCTCCTGAGAAATTTCTGCGGAAAGACGGATCAAAGACCGGAGCCGCAATAAATGTATATTATACAGCGACTCCGGCTAATTATATGACAGCGGTTGATTTTGCTGTGTCTATTCTTGAGTCGCTTCTGCCTGAGGATGTTAATATAACTGTCATGGTTACAACTGAAAGCATGACCTCAGGTGTTCTCGCTAATTCAGGAACCGGTGGTCTGGCAGGAGGATGGGCAATAGATGCCCTTGATCCCAATTCCTGGTACCCGGTTGCCCTGGCTGAAAAAATATATGGTGAAAGCATTAATGATGATCTCACAGGCGATATTTTCCTGACAATCAACACCGATGCGAACTGGTATCTCGGAACTGATGGTAATACGGCAGATTTTCAGTATGACCTTGTTACGGTAGTGATTCATGAACTTATTCATGGACTTGGTTTTTTTGATACGATGTCAGTAGATGCGTCAACAGGTTCATGGGGCATCGTTTCTACACCGGTGATTTATGATACTTTCATTGAAAACCTCCTCGGGAACAACCTTACAGATACGCTGAAGTTTGAGAATCCTTCAGTTGAGCTGAAGGATGAAATCACCGGAGAGCAGCTCTATTTTGACGGTCCGTTGCTGAAAAATGCCAATTCAGGAGTGAGTGTCAAAATCTACGCTCCATCGACCTATGATCCCGGTTCAAGTATTTCACATCTTGATGAAACTACTCCGGATACAAATGCCCTTATGACACCGTATATAGATAAAGGGGAAGCAATCCATGATCCGGGTCCGCTGACAATGTCAATGCTTGGCGACATGGGCTGGGTAAATACCAGGTTTGTCCATGTTACTCCGCCTGATACCGAAGAACACCTGTCCCAGATTGAAATATCAGCCACTATCGTATCAGATACGTTATATGAAAGGAACAAAGTGGGGCTGGTATGGTCGTTCGACGAATTCAATACATCTGATACAGTATATATGGACTCTCCTGAGTCAAACGATACGTTCACTGCGACAATCCCCGTACCTTTCTTCGATACCAAGCTGGAGTATTATATGTTTGTCAGGGATCATTTTTTAAGGATGTTCAGGTCACCTTCCTATATTGATGAATTCCGTTACAGTGTCCGCATAGGCATGGATACCATAAAGCCGGTAATTGTCCATACCCCCGTTAAGTATTATTTTGAGAAAATTGATACCATAAGATTTGAAGCCCGGGCTGCTGATAATATAGAAATTGATACAGTATATGCTGAATACAGGGTAAATGACGGTATCTCAATGTTTGCAGGACTTACAGCCGGTGAAAATAATAGTTACACGGGTGCAATAAAGGCAGGACCACTATCACTCCAAGGAGGGGACTCTGTCCTTTACCGGATAATAGCCCGCGACAAAGCTTCTGTCCCGAATATAAAAATGGTGCCTGAGAACGGCTTCTTTTACATAAGAATTGAAGATATAAGCACCGTTGTCAGCAGCTATTCAACCGACTTCACTGATGCATCCGGCGATTTCTTTAATATCGGATTTGAAATTTCAAAACCTGAGAACTTCTCAAACTACGGACTGCATTCAGAACATCCCTATGAAAGTCCTGAAACAGATGGAGGGAAGCTGGATTTTTCCGCAATGCTTAGGCATCCGGTCAAATATGATGCTAATGGCATGATTATCAGCTTTATGGAGGTTGCGCTTATAGAACCGGGAGAGGAAGGATCGATTTACGGCACAGATGATTTTTATGATTATGTTATAATTGAGGGATCCAAAAACTATGGCAAGACTTGGTTCCCGCTTGTTGATGGCTATGACAGCAGGTATGTGAAATCATGGGAAACGGCATATAACAGTGCGATCAGCGGAATGAATTCGACATTTGAGGCAAATCAGTCAATGCTTCTCAGGCACATCATATTCCCGAAAGTCTCTGATTACATCTCCGAAGGTGACACCATGATGGTCAGATTCAGGTTATTCTCCGATCCATACGCAAATGGATGGGGCTGGGTTATTGAAGATTTTCACATAGGTCCTCTTATTGACAGGATTGAAAAAACAAATTATGAGCCTGCAATTGTCTACCCGAATCCCGGTAAGGGACTGCTTATGATAAGGGATACTGAAATCAGCGGAAGGCAATTCAGATACGATGTCTATAACTCATCCGGCGCCCGGATAAAGACAGGTTTGGCTGACGGCAGCGAAATATTGACAATTGATATTTCTGACCAGCCTTCAGGAATGTACTTCATTGTCCTGCACCGTGCAACTGGCAACAGTGTACTTAAATACACTCTGATTAAATAAAAAGATCAGAAACTTTCCTGAAAAACATTTATATCCCTTCGTGATATCCTTTGTGTTCCTTTACGGTTAAGGGATTTCAGAAAAATAGATTAATTTTGCCTTTTTTGTAAAAACTGTTAAAATGAGCATTATAACAAAAGTCCTGGGTTTGTTTCTTGGGAATAAGTATGAGAGGGACATGAAGGAGATTAATCCTTATGTTGGGAAGATCCATGCCGAATTTGAAAAGCTCAGGAATATTTCAAATGACCAGTTGAGGGACAAGACATTGGAATTAAAGAAGGTGATACTTGATTATATTGAAGGAGACGAAAAAGAAATCATATCATTGAAGGAGAAGGCTGAAGCTGAAACGGATGTTTATCTGAAAGAAGAGATATATAACGAGATTGACAAGATTGAAAAGCATATAGGTGACAAGCTCGAGGAGATCCTTGATCAGTGTGTTCCTTCTGCCTTTGCAATAATGAAGGAAACAGCCAGACGATTCAAGGAAAACAGTGTGATAGAAGTAACAGCAGAACAATATGACAGAGATCTGGCAGCTACAAGGGAAAGCATCACGATAAAGGGTGATAAGGCTTACTGGCAGAACCGGTGGATAGCAGGCGGAAACGAGATCGTGTGGGATATGGTCCACTACGATGTCCAGCTGATAGGAGGAGTGGCCCTTCATAAGGGTAAAATTGCAGAAATGGCAACAGGGGAGGGAAAGACAGTTGTTGCAACGCTTCCTGTATTCCTGAATGCACTGGCAGGAAGGGGTGTTCATATTGTTACAGTCAACGATTATCTGTCAAAACGTGACTCGGAATGGATGGGGCCCATGTATGAATTCCATGGTCTGAAAGTCGATTGTATTGATAAACACCAGCCCAATTCGGCGGACAGGAGGAAAGCTTATAACGCCGATGTAACCTTCGGTACAAATAATGAGTTTGGCTTTGATTATCTGAGGGACAATATGGCAATTAATCCCGAAGACCTGGTGCAGCGCAAACACCATTATGCCATTGTTGATGAAGTTGACTCCGTGCTTGTGGATGACGCACGTACTCCTCTCATAATATCAGGCCCTACAGCTAAAAGCGACACACAACAGTTTGATGAGCTTAAGCCAAAAGTAGATAAGCTGGTCTCTGCCCAGAAAAAGCTTGTTACACAGGTGCTTGCTGACGCAAAACGGCTGGTTACAGAAGGGAACAACGAAGAGGGAGGGAAGCTTCTCCTAAGGGCATTTAAGGGACTTCCCAAGAATAATGCACTTATTAAGTTTCTCAGCGAAGAGGGCAATAAAACTCTGCTTCAGAAGACTGAGAACTTCTATATGCAGAATAACAGCAAGGATATGCCCAAGGTTACTGAAGAGCTGTACTTTATTATTGAAGAGAAGCTGAATTCAATTGAGCTGACGGAAAAAGGTATTGATCTGATATCAACCTCGGTTGAGGATGCAAGCTTTTTCATTCTTCCTGATGTCGGTTCAAAAATAGCAGAACTCGAAAAATCAGGAATAAGCGATCGGGAAAAACTTAAGGTGAAGGATGAACTGCTGCAGGATTATTCGGTAAAGTCGGAGAGTGTTCATACGATGACTCAATTGCTTAAAGCATGGACACTTTTTGACAGGGATGTGGAATATGTCGTCATGGATAACAAGGTGAAGATCGTTGATGAGCAGACGGGAAGGATCCTTGAAGGCAGAAGATACTCTGATGGCCTGCACCAGGCTATCGAAGCAAAGGAAAATGTGAAAGTGGAAGCGGCTACCCAAACCTATGCTACAATTACATTGCAGAATTACTTCAGGATGTATCACAAGCTTGCAGGGATGACAGGTACAGCAGAAACGGAAGCCGGGGAGTTCTGGAATATTTATAAACTGGATGTGGTTGTAATTCCGACGAATGTGCAAGTTATCAGGAATGACAGGGAAGACATCATCTATAAGACAAAAAGAGAGAAATATAATGCCGTTATTGACGAGATAATGGAAATGTATCGTCAGGGACGGCCGGTTCTGGTTGGTACTACATCTGTTGAAATATCTGAGCTTCTGAGCAGGATGCTTAAAATGAAAGGATTAAAGCATAATGTTCTTAATGCCAAACTGCATCAGAGGGAAGCTGAGATTGTTGTCGAAGCAGGTAAAACCGGAACAATCACCATAGCGACCAATATGGCCGGCCGCGGTACTGACATAAAGCTTACTGATGAGGTGAAGAAAGCCGGAGGACTGGAAATCATCGGTACTGAAAGGCATGAATCACGAAGGGTCGACAGGCAGCTTCGGGGACGTGCAGGAAGGCAGGGAGACCCGGGCTCTTCACAGTTCTTTGTTTCGCTCGAGGATGAACTGATGAGACTTTTCGGATCTGAAAGGATAGCAGGCATCATGGATAAGCTCGGCCTTAAGGACGGCGAGATGATCCAGCATCAGATGATAACAAAATCCATAGAAAGGGCACAGAAAAAAGTTGAAGAAAACAACTTCGGCATCCGCAAGAGACTCCTTGAATACGATGATGTGATGAACTCACAGAGAGAGGTTATCTACAAGAAAAGACGCCATGCCCTTCTCGGTGAACGGCTGAGCGTTGACGTAGCAAACTCAATGTTCGATGTTACTGAAAATCTTGTGGATACATATCACGGGGAAGGCGATTTTGAAGGTTTTGATTTTGACCTTATACGTTCATTTTCAATGGATTCGCCTGTGGCATCGCAGGAATTCATGAAAGGTGCGGCAAATGAAGTCACCGACAGGGTGTATGCGAAAGTGCTGGAAACATACAGGAGGAAGGTAGAGTCAATATCGCAGCAGGCATATCCGGTTCTGAAAGACGTTTATGAACGTATGTCACATGTTTATGAGAATGTGGTTGTTCCTATTTCAGATGGTGTCAGAGTTTTCCAGGTTGTGACAAATCTTAAGGCAACTGCTGAGTCTGAAGGAAAAGAGCTGGCGAAAGCATATGAAAAAACAGTTGTACTGGCAACTATAGATGAGGCCTGGAAAGAGCATCTGCGTGAAATGGATGAGCTTAAACAATCGGTTCAGAATGCAACATATGAGCAAAAAGATCCGCTCCTTATTTACAAGTTCGAGTCATTCGAATTGTTTAAAACAATGCTTAACAAGGTGAATAAGGATGTTGTCAGTACGTTGATGAAGGGATATATTCCAACACAGGATCCGGATCAGGTAAAAGAGGCAAAGCGGCGTCGCCAGGTTGAGAATCTGAAAACATCAAGGAGCGATCTTTCGCAATATGGAACCGGAGGAGGAAGCGGACAGGATAAGGACCAGAAGACCGAACCGGTAAGGGTTGATAAGAAAGTGGGACGCAATGATCCATGCCCCTGCGGCAGCGGTAAAAAATACAAGCATTGTCATGGAATGCAGCAGTCTTCAGGAGCACTGCCACCTGCACCATAAATAATTATACGGCCTCTTCCACAACTTTCTGTATCCTCGAAAGAACTGACTGGTTGACGGGGACCAGCGGAAGCCTTAAATTATTACTGCACAGATTCATAATGCTGAGGAAAGCTTTTATCCCGGAAGGATTTCCATCTGCAAAACACAACTCTATTCTTTCAATAAGGCGGAACTGTATCTCACGGGCAGACTTAAAGTCGTTCTTTAACAAATAGTTGACCAGGTGGCTGCATTCAGCAGGATAAGCGTTGGCCAGGACAGATATCACACCGGCACCTCCGGCAGCCATTATTGGCAGGGTCAGCATGTCATCCCCGGAAATTACAAGGAAATCTTCGGGTTTACCTTTCATTATCCTCATAATATGCGCAAGATCGCCTGAGGCTTCCTTTACAGCAACAATATTTTTACATTCATGGGCAAGCCTGATACATGTATCGGAATTGATGTTACAGCTTGTCCTCCCCGGAACATTGTAAATTATCAATGGCAGCGGACTGTTTGCTGCAATAGCTTTAAAATGTTCGAATATCCCGCTCTGGCTTGGCTTATTGTAATACGGAGCAACAGACAAGATTCCATCAACACCTTCAAGGTTCAATTCCTTGATTGTATCTATTACTTCCCGGGTATTGTTTCCGCCTATGCCTGTAACCAGCGGCACACGATTGCCAGTAGCTTCAGCAACACAGGAAAGTACGGATTTTTTTTCATCCATTGACAGGGTGGGGGCTTCACCCGTTGTACCCATAACCACTATGTAATTTACTCCTCCGTTAATAACATGATTGACCACACGACCCAGAGCATCATAGTCAACGCCTGAGTCATCCCTGAATGGTGTGACAATAGCTATGCCGGTACCTTCAAATTTTTTCATATTTAGTTTTTGTCAGATTGCCCTGATGATCCGGAATTAATCATTTCGAGGTAATGAACTACATTGGACAGGTAGTCGTCAACACGAACCGGTTTTTTCAACTCTATCATCAGATCGAAAGTGGAATTGCCGGACTCCGTGTCATAAAGCCCAACCTTAAAGTTAGCTTTGGATAAAGATGAAATATAATATATCGGGAATACTTTTTCGAAATTAATGTCGATCAGTATGTCAAACATGGTATTTATGAATGTCTCCGCCTCTTTTGAGACCGGTACATATAAAAAGCTTATCTCCTTATTCCTGATACATGAAAAGTATCTTAATGCAGTATACTGATTGGGAAGCTCTTTCCCGGGGTAATAACCGAGAATGGTTACATTAATGCCTCTTTCATTCATTTTCTGATGGAATCCTGACAGGCTGCCGAAATCCTCAGGTTTTGAGGCATCCCATGCTATTCCGATGTTTTTGATACGGCTGATATTTGTGTAAAAAACTTTCCTCCTGACCTTTCCAAGCTTTCCGGAAAGGATTGAATTTCCCATTTTCAACCTGATCTCCCTGAATAATTCCATAATGCAAACCTAACAGTTTTTTGTTAATGTAAGCAGTGCAAAAATATTAATCTTCGCCGATTAATTTCAGAAATTCATTTTCATTTACCAGAGGGATGCCAAGCTCTGCAGCCTTCTCCTTTTTTGATGGCCCCATATCTTCGCCGGCAAGAATAAAAGAAGTATTTCCTGATATAGAGCCGGAATTCCTGCCTCCGTTCATTTCGATGATCTCTTTATACTCTTCCCTGGTGTGTTTGCTGAAAGCACCTGATATAACTATTGATTTCCCTTTCAGCCTGTCAGATACGACCTTCTTGTTCTCTTCCCCGGTAAACTTTATGCCGTATGATCTTAATCGGTCAATAATTGATATATTGTCTTCGTCAGCAAAGAATGAGATTATACTTGATGCGATTTTGGGCCCTATCTCATGGATACTGGTCAGTTCTTCCAGGTCCGCTCTTATGAGTTCGTCAATTGAATTGAACCTTTCCGCAATTGTTTTTGCAACAGTTTCACCCACATGCCTTATTCCCAGCGCAAAAAGAACCCTGCTATAAGGTGCTGATAATGACGCCTTTATGCTATTGATAATATTGAGTGCTGATTTTTCTCCCATGCGTTCCAGCGGGATAAGCTGTTCAGCTTGAAGCTGGTACAGGTCAGCGTAATTCCTGATAAGGTTATTCTTAAAGAGCAGGTCAATAGTCTCTTCCCCGAGTCCATCGATATCCATAGCCTTTCTTCCAATGAAATGTTCAATCCTGCCTTTAAGCTGCGGAGGGCAGTGAAGGTAATTAGGACAAAAATGATTTGCCTCCCCTTCATTTCTGACAAGTGCAGTTCCGCATTCCGGACAGTTGCTGATAAATTCTATTTCCCTGCTGTTTTCATTCCGTGAGGAATGGTCAACACCAACGATCTTGGGAATTATTTCTCCGCCCTTTTCGACATAGACCACGTCGCTAAGATGGAGACCAAGAAGGGCGATCTGATCAGCGTTATGAAGAGTGGCACGCTTCACAGTCGATCCTGCCAGGAAAACCGGTTCAAGGTTTGCAACAGGGGTAACCGTCCCTGTCCTGCCGACCTGGTATGACACTGACAGAAGTATTGTTGATACCTGTTCTGCCTTGTATTTATATGCTATTGCCCAGCGTGGAGATTTAGCCGTACAGCCTAATTTCTCCTGTAGCGCCAGTGAATTGACCTTGATCACAACACCGTCAATGTCAAAAGGCAGCTTTTTACGTTCAGATTCCCACAAATTTATAAAGCTCATCACCTCTTCAATGCCTCTGCATACACTGATACTGTCAGAAACTCTAAAACCCCATTTCATCGCCTTCATAAGGTTTTCGTAATGGGTATCATGCGGCAATTCCTCTGCCAGGAGAAAATAGAACATGCAATCAAGTTCCCTGGAAGCCACAATTCTCGGATTGAGAAGTTTAAGTGTCCCTGATGCTGCATTTCGCGGATTTGCAAAAGAAGGGAGATCATCTTTCGTCCTTTCATTGTTCAGCCGGTCAAAAACTGCCCTGCGCATAAGCACCTCGCCTCTTACTATGAATTCATCCGGGATATTTTCCCCGGATACTCTCAAGGGAATGCTTTTAATGGTTCTTACATTGAGGGTAACATCATCACCTTTTGTTCCATCACCTCGTGATAGGGCCCTGAAAAGAGCCCTGTTCCTGTAAGTCAGGCTTATTGAAGCGCCATCGAACTTAAGTTCACAAACAAATTCCACCGGCCCTCCGGCAGCGTTTTCAGCTTTGTCAGTAAAATCCCTCAGTTCATCCTCATTATAGGTGTTTCCTAGTGAGAGCATAGGATACCTGTGGTCATACTGCCTGAATTCATTCTTTATGTCACTCCCTATACGTTGTGTGGGCGATTCCTCAGTTATAAGGGAAGGAAACTTCTTTTCAAGAGTATCAAGCTCATTTAGAAGAAGATCGTACTCGAAATCTGAAATTATGGGGTTATTAAGAACATAATATCTGTGATCATGTTCTTCAATCTCCCTTCTGAGTTTTTCTATTCGTGTCCTGGCTTCGGATTCTTTCATTTCAGATCAGCGGTGCATTTATCAGCCCCATATACCATCAATAACATTTTTGCAATTATTGCATTTACCTCCGGAAATATTATTTGCAGTGATCCTGTAACCCTGTCTTGCAACAACTGTTTTCCCGCAGAAAGGGCATCTGGTATCGGCCATTTCGTTTCCGGGGACATTGCCGATATAAATATATTTCAATCCTTCTCCTGCAGCAATTTTTGATGCACTCCGCAGCACTTCGACAGAAGTGGGAGGCAGCTGCTCAAGCTTATAGGTCGGATAGAACCTGCTGAAATGAAGAGGCGTCTCCCTGAATCCGTTTTCACTGAGCCATTTGCACATACTTCCTATCTCTTCTGTCTTATCACTCCATGTCGGGACAATCAGGTGGGTTATCTCAAGCCATACTCCCATGTCTTTATAAATCTTCAGTGCGTCAAGGACCGGCTGCAGCTTGCCTCCTGTAAGCTTAAGATAGGTACTGTCGTTGAACGATTTCAAATCAATATTAGCGGCGTCAAGTACCGTGCAAATCTTTTTTAAAGGTTCAGGATTGACATAACCGTTTGATTTGAAGATGTTTTTTACTCCTGATTTCTTTGCAATTACTGCGGTTTCATAAGCATATTCATAAAAGGTAACAGGTTCGGAATATGTATATGCAATCGACAGGCATTTATTCCTGATACTCTCCCCAACAACTTTCTCCGGCAGAAGGTCATAATTCCTTGTTTTATCGGGGCTGGTCTGTGAGATAGACCAGTTCTGGCAGTTAAGACAGACCAGGTTACATCCGGCAGTGGCTATTGAATATGCCCTTGAACCCGGGAAAAAATGATAAAGAGGTTTCTTTTCAATGGGATCGACATTCGCGGAACATGGATTACCGAATGCCATTGTATAAAGCTTCGAATTGCGGACTATCCTGTTCCTGCATTCGCTCACCTCGCCTTCCTTGAGTACGCATTCGTTGGGGCATATCCTGCACATTATTCCCCTTGGAGTCTCTTCCTGGAACATCGCCAGCTTCCTGTGAATTTCCTGTTCAGCAGGTATGATGCCCTCCATAACAGCCGAACATGGGAATGTAACTACACCTGCCGAAAGTGCAAGACATTTTTTTACAAAATCCCGTTTACTGTTATTAAATGATTTTTCTCTCATTTTATTGATCCTGCAAAAAATAAAACTACTATTTGTTCCTGTTTGTTCCAAGAAGAATCCCTGCAAAAATCAGACCTGACAATAAAAATATTGAAGCTTGTAATCCGATCAGGGGTATTGTCACACCGGCGATGAGAATGAAGCCGAAAGCAGAGCCTGCAAGATCAGCGCTGTAGGTGACTGCCGATGCTGATCCGTTATTATCCGTGATTGTCAATTCACGGAATATATGACCTGTAATAAATGCCGGCAGCAGCGCTGACAATACTATAATAATTATTGCTGCCGGAATGCTGTTGACTGATATAAGAAAATTGATACCTGTAGCAGTTGCAGCATAATATGCGGCCAGGAAAAGGGCTTTGATCCTGAGATTCACTGAATGGAGGAATCTGATGTCTGCTCCTGCACCGGCAGCCAGTCCGGCCATCAGTGATGCAAGTATTATACCGGTGAACTGATACATGTTCCCCACGGTAAGCTGAAGTGAAAGCAATATCATTATCTCAAATCCGGCGAGCGCGGAGGCACTGTAATACATTAAGAGATTTCTCCTGCGTACAGTCAGAACAGGCAGGGCAAAGACCAGTATCATAAGTATTATTGACGGTACCTTTTCATTAAGATCCCTGCTGAAATTATACGACTGGAAATAAAAACCTGCTATCGGGTACAAGGATCTGTTTTTTCCTGCCGCCGGATCAAGAAGCGAGATAACCTCTGCTGATTTGTTTTCAATCAGGTCGTCAGCAAGGAAATCGGAACAGACATAGATGTTTCTTATGTTTCTTTCCTCTGTGAGCCTGCAAACCGATAAAGATAATTCAGTGTCTGAGGCAATGAAGTATAGTTTATTGCCCACAACTGGTTTTACATATCTGAATGCAGCTGCCAGGCTGTTATAAATTGATGAGTAAAGGTTTATTGACTCTTTATTCGGGTAATTATCCCATATTCCGGGAGAACACATGAAAACACCATCCGGAGTAAGCTTGTTCCTCACATCATCAAAGAACTCAACTGTATAATACCGGTTCAGTGAGAGGGTGGAAGGAGGAGGGAGCAGAAGCAGGATAGCATCAAAGTTATCCCCCTTTCTTTTCAGGTACCTGAATGCATCCATGTTTTTAATTATCAGCTCTGCATTGCCGGGATCCGCCTGCCCTGACTCGGATTTAATAAGTTCAGGATCTCTTTCAATATAAACGACCTTTTTGACCGGATATTTAAGTATCTCAGGCAGATGCGACTTCAGGGAACCTGAAATGAGAAGGACTTTTTCGGGATTTTCCTTCTGAAGCAATGCATAGTGTATATTTTCTTCTCTTTCAGCTGCATCATCATTATAAGCAAGCAGCCTTTGATTGTAATAAACACTTCTTTCACCGGAGTACTCACCGTAAGTTATATTGCCATACGGTGTGTCTTTTGTTTCCTTCACTTTGATACCCGGGAGGAGAAGATGCCTGAAAAGATTGTCCGGACCGGATAATATGATAAAAGAGATTATTACAGCTGCAAAAGCTTTTATGAGGATTTTTGCTTTCCTGTCCGTGAAGAAGTAAGTAACAAGGGTATATACAAGTGACAGCAAAATGATTGTAAGCAGGAGCTGATATGTATTAAGCATGCCGGCAGTCAGAACTGACAACAGAATACCTGCCACTATACCTCCGGTTGTTTCAATTGAGAATGATTTGCCTGGGATGAAATCGTTCCCTGCCCTGGCTGCGGCTATAAGTTTAACGAAGCTGAATCCTGATAACATGCAGAACGGGACAAGTACCAGTAAAGTGAATATCATGCTTACCAGGAATGAGGGAGTCTCTCCTGGTTCAAGGAAAAGTCTGGATAATATAATAAGCAACGCCAGTGAGACCAAAGGGCTTAAAGAGAACATAAGGTTGATCCGGCGGATATCATTCAAAACAGATCTTCCTGCCGCTGCAGCCCCTATTCCTGAAGCAATAAGCCAGGATCCAAGGAATATCCCTGTTGTAAGCTCATAACCGCCTGAAATATTCATGACTTCCCTCATCATCAGGACCTGGACTGACATACTGGTAAATCCTATGATAAACAGATTAATGCTGATGTCATAAGGGCTCATTTTTTTGAAGCCCGACGTTACTGAAGGTTCTTCTGCTCTTGAAAATATTTTCCTGAAATATGATAAATGCCAGATAATGTGAAAGATACCGGTTACAGCCATACCGGCTCCCGTTTCAACATGCCACTTCAATATTGATTTTATCCCGGGAATGTTCCATTTGAAATTTATCTGGAGAGCCATAAAAAGGCCGGCCAGTGCAGTAATGATAAACGTGACAGCAAGAATGGAATTCCAGAATCTCCTGTGCAAGGTCAGGGAATAGAGACCAGTCCGGTAAAAAACAAAGCTTATTAGGTACAGAACAGAGACAGTTATAGCTGTCCCGATAACATGATACATAATTACTTTTTGTTTTCTTCAAGTACCATACCCTCATAGATGAAGATCTCGGCATTTTTCCAGCCATCCCACCCTAATCCTGCCTTGTCCCTTGATGTATATCCAAGGAACTGTTCAATTGTCCATCCATTTTCAGTTGCTACCTGCGGCAGCATGGTACCTGATCTGAAATCCTTCTTAATGTAAATCCCGTGTCTGCCCAGGACTATTTCGCTTATATTGCTGATCTTTTTCATTGGACCCAGTACGGTTATCTCCAAATCGGTTTTTTCATATTCCTCTTTTGTCAGAGGATAAAAACGATGGTCTTCAAAAGCTGATGACAAAGCGGAGGCCTGAACAACTTCATAAAGGGGATCAGATGACAGGAATCTGCCTATGCAGCCTCGGAGCTTGGCGTCAATTTTTAAAGTGACAAATGCACCCATTGGTTTTTTAAGAGCTTCAGAGATCTTTTTTTCATCAATTGTATACCTTTTATCCTCATACAGCATTGTTCTGATACTGTTTCTGGCTATTAAGAAAAGCAGGTCTTTTTCCGATTTTGTAAATGAAAGATCCATAGACGATTCCTGCGCATTTTTCTGGTTCTGGTTTTTCTCGATCAGAGCTATGGCATGATACCCTACCACCCTCTCTTTATCTCCGTATGGAGTGTCTCCTGAATTACAGTAATCAATATGTTTGAATTCGAGGTTTCTATCACCTTCAGCCAGGTCCATCAGGGTAAGACCTGAAGCCCATCCGCACATACTCGTTGCCAATCCCGGGACATTTTTTGCAGAATTGTTTTTAAGGGCAGTCAGGAAAGCCTGAGCATCACCTGAAACTATTCCTTCAGAAGTAAGGTTATCAACAAGGTAAGCATCTTTATACGATGGATAATGTGAAAAATCACTGCTTATAAGGAAAAGATTCTGCGGGGTGAAATAGGGTTTAAGCGCTTCGGCGATAAGCCTGATGGTATTTGTGTTGTTTGTTCCTATTATTATTGGTACGATCTTCGGAGTTTTGGAATAATAATACTGTATCAATGGTATCTGAACCTCAAGGCTGTGTTCCTGCAGATGTGCGGTGACAGGGAAATCAAATACTTTGTTTTCATTCCTGAGCTTATTGGCGATCTCCTTGTTGACTACTGCCTTACCGAGGGGAGTAATGAAGTCGCCGGTATTGTATACCGATGCTCCATCGAAAGCCATAACATGGCTGGAGCCAATAAGAAAGATATTGCTTATTTCAGCATTTTTGGAAGTCGCCGATATGGCGGAAGCGGCTATTTTACCTGAAAATATATAGCCCGCATGAGGGCTTATAATTGCCCTGATCTTCCATGTCTCCGGAGATTTCTTACAGTCCCTGAAAAGAGCTGTAATATCCCTGGTAAGAGTTTCCTTGTCAGCCTCATAGAACCTGCCCGCTGCAACAGGCTGTCTGTCAGTTGATTTATTCTGGGAATAAATTTCCATAACACTGATGATTGATAACAAAACTATGAATACCCTGCGCATGATAATGATATAAAATGGCGTATTAAAGTTATGCCAAAAAAACGAGAAAAAGATGTATGGGAGCGGGTTTAAATAATGGACTAAATCAGAACCATCGACTCTTTCAGTATCTCACCGTTTTCATCAGTGCCGTAGATTTTAATGCCCAGACTCACAGCAGGTGTTCCAATCATATCGATGATGGGACTCAGAGCATCCTTGAGGTCCTCAACTTCCATATTGTCGAATTCCTCGATATTGAAATAAAGATGGATTATAAGAGTAGCTTCGGGTTCCCTGATGGAGCAAAGGACCTTTACTATTTTTGCCAGCCAAATGGATGATGCTGTATTGAAATATTCAAGATTAAGCCGCAGATTTGTTGTATGTCTCGGATGATTTGAATATTGAGTAATCCACTTCAGGATCTGATCGTACAGGTCGGCAGCATTTTCTGGAATTGACCTTCCTGAAAGTATCAGCTCTCCGGTAAGATGATTAAGATCAATCTGCTGTGTTTTATTTGAAGACTCAACGTATATATTTTTCAGTTCCACCTCGTAAAAAAATGTTAATGCTTAAATAGTTATGAATTACATTATAAATTTAGTATATCTTTTTAACAATAATATTATTCTTCATCAAATCTTAATCAAAAATAATTGTCCGGTTGTCAAATATTTTTGGCTGTTTGCATAAACACATGATTTTTCTCAGTTTATGAAAGGCTGGTTTTGAACCTGATTTGTTATATGTCAATTTATTAAAATGTTATCTTAGCAGCCTGAAATTTGAAGAACAGATGGAGAGTATTCTGAAGGAAAAAATAAGGGAAGCTGTAAAATTTCTGTATAATGGTGATGCCTGTTATGAGATTATCCAGGTACAGGAGACCAGAAAAGACTTCGCCGGTGATTTTACCCTGGTTGTTTTCCCTCTTCTGCGTTTTTCAAAAAACACTCCCGAAAAGACCGGTGAGACCATCGGCAATCATTTGGCAGCATCTTTCCCTGCTATAAAAGGGTATAATGTGATCAAGGGATTTCTTAATCTTGAGGTTTCAGATGCCTGGTGGATTGAAAATTTCCGGGAAATGGTTTCTGAGAGCAATCTTTTAAGTAAATGCGTGGTTCCCAATCCGGAAACAATTCTTATAGAATATTCATCCCCGAATACCAACAAGCCACTCCATCTGGGACATATCCGCAATAACCTCATCGGTTATTCGCTTTACCGAATCCTGTCGGCCTGCGGACACAGAGTCATAAAGACAAATATAGTAAACGACAGGGGAATACATATCTGCAAATCGATGCTCGCCTGGCAGAAATACGGAAACGGGGAAACACCGGAATCATCAGGAATAAAGGGAGATCACCTTGTCGGGAAATATTATGTCCTGTTTGAGAAAGAGTATAAGCTACAGGCAGAAGTGCTTATGAAAGAAGAACTGGATGAGGATGAAGCAAGGAATTCTGCACCAGTAATGAGGGAAGCCCGTGAGATGCTTCTTAAATGGGAAGCCGGCGACAGAGAAGTGATGGATCTCTGGGAAAAGATGAATTCCTGGGTATATGCAGGCTTTGATGAAACCTACAGGGCACTGGGTGTGGACTTTGACAAGATATACTATGAATCGGAGACATACCAGCCCGGGAGAGATATTGTTCACGAAGCACTTAAAAAGGGAGTTCTTTACAGGAAAGACGACAGCTCAATCTGGATTGATCTCACACCGGAAGGTCTCGACCATAAGCTTCTGCTCCGCTCCGACGGTACAGCAGTATATATCACACAGGATATAGGCACAGCTGTTTTAAGGCAGGTTGATTTTGGTTTTGACAAATGCATTTATGTTGTCGGGAATGAACAGAATTATCATTTCCAGGTTCTTAAGGCTGTCCTTAAAAGAATAGGATATAAATGGTCCGATGGATTGATACATTTCTCATACGGGATGGTTGAACTCCCGGAAGGCAGGATGAAATCAAGGGAAGGAACAATAGTGGATGCTGATGATCTTATAAGTGAAATGAAAGTCACTGCAAGGGAAGTATCCACGGAACTTGGGAAACTGGGAGATTATAGTGAGCAGGAACGAGATGATATCTTCAGTAAAATAGGATTGGGAGCCCTGAAATATTTTATTCTCAAGGTGGATCCAAGAAAGAATATGACGTTCAATCCGGCTGAATCCATTGATTTCAACGGAAATACAGGACCTTTTATCCAGTACACTTATGCCAGGATAAAATCAGTGTTCAGGAAAGCAGATCAGGTTAATATAAAATATGATCCTGACCTCATGCCACAAACAAAGGTTGGAACCAAAGAGTTAATACTAATAAAGATTCTGCGCAATTTTACAAGAACAGTATCTGAAGCAGCCGCTGAAAACAGTCCCGCGGTAGTGGCAAATTATTGTTATGAACTCGCGAAGGAATATAACCAGTTCTACCACGATTTTTCAATTCTGGGAGAAGAAGGCCATTCTGTAAGAAATCTGAGAATGGCACTGTCAGAGGTTACCGGCAGGGTGCTCAGAACAGGCATGTGGCTGCTGGGTATTGAGATGCCTGAAAGAATGTGATTAATATTTAATATCATTAATAATATATGTTTGAAAACTTAAGCGACAGACTGGAGCGATCCTTTAAAATACTCAAGGGTCAGGGGCGGATTTCGGAGATCAATATTGCCGAAACACTTAAGGAGGTTCGCAGAGCTCTTCTGGATGCTGATGTTAACTTTAAGATAGCCAAGCAGTTCACTGATACAGTAAAAGCCAGGGCGCTGGGTCAGGAGGTATTGAAATCAGTAAATCCTTCCCAGATGATGATTAAAATAGTCCATGATGAACTGGCTCAACTGATGGGAGGCGATAATACCGAGATTAACATTAAATACAGCCCGGCAATCATCCTGATCGCAGGGCTACAGGGATCAGGTAAAACAACGTTCAGCGGAAAACTCGCCAGTTGGATTAAAAGCAAGAAGGGTAAAAATCCTCTGCTGGTTGCCGGAGATATATATCGTCCGGCAGCTATCGAACAGCTTAAAATCATTGGAACCCAGGTGGAGGTTCCCGTATATACCGAAGAAGGAAACATGAATCCTGTGCAGATAGCCAAAAATTCGGTAAGGGAAGCAAAAATAAAAGGCCATGACGTGATCATTATAGATACAGCTGGACGTTTGGCTGTCGACGAGGAGATGATGAAAGAGATATCCTCCATAAAAAAAGCAGTTAATCCTCATGAAATATTGTTCGTGGTTGATTCAATGACGGGACAGGATGCTGTAAACACAGCGAAGGAATTCAATGACAGGCTCGATTTCGATGGAGTAGTTCTAACAAAGCTTGATGGTGATACAAGAGGCGGAGCAGCCCTTTCAATACTTTCGGTTGTCAATAAACCCATCAAATTTGTAAGTATTGGCGAAAAAATGGATGCTATCGACATCTTCTATCCCGTGCGAATGGCTGACAGGATACTGGGAATGGGAGATATAGTAACCCTTGTTGAAAAAGCGCAGGAACAATACGATACTGAAGAAGCCAGGAAACTGCAGAAGAAGATTGCCAAAGACCAGTTCGATTTCAATGATTTTATAGACCAGATACAGCAGATCAAGAAGATGGGGAATGTAAAGGACCTCATGGGAATGATTCCTGGTGTGGGGAAGGCTGTAAAGGATCTGGATATTGATGACAATGCCTTCAGAAGCATTGAGGCTATCATAAGAAGTATGACTCCGGAGGAACGCACTAATCCCGTTGTCCTTAACGGCAGCAGACGCAAAAGGATAGCCTTGGGCAGCGGCACAACCGTTCAGGAGATTAATAAGCTTGTTAAACAGTTTGATGAAACCCGCAGGATGATGAAAATGATGACAAAGGGCGGTAATGCGGCAAGGTTAATGGGAAATAGATAAACAGTTAATATGTATACACTCATCGACGGCAAAGAAACAGCATCCGAAATTAAAAAGGAGATTGCTGATGAAGTTTTAAAGCTAAAAGGGGAGGGCGGAAAAATACCCCACCTGGCAACCATACTTGTGGGTAACGACGGATCCAGCCAGACATATGTTGCCAACAAGGTGAAAGACTGTGAAGAAGTGGGATTCCGTTCATCACTGTTCAAATATGACGATAATGTACCTGAAAACATCCTGCTTTCCAAAATAAGGGAGCTGAATGATGATGATGATGTTGACGGCTTTATAGTCCAGCTTCCGCTGCCTGATCATATTGATGAGAATAAGGTCATTGAATCAATAGATCCGTCAAAGGATGCCGACGGTTTTCATCCTGTCAACATAGGGAAGATGGTTATAGGCCTTCCGGGATTCCTTCCGGCAACTCCGTATGGAATAGTTGAACTTATAAAAAGGTATAAAATAGAGACATCAGGGAAGAAGTGCGTTGTAATAGGCAGGAGCAACATTGTCGGCAGGCCTGTCAGCATACTGCTTTCACAAAAAGGGATGGATGCCACGGTCACTGTGGTTCACAGCAGGACAGAAAACCTGGAAGACATTGTGAAAGAGGCGGATATAATAATTGCTGCATTAGGCTCGCCCGGTTTTGTAAGGGCTGAAATGGTAAAGCAGGGGGCTGTGGTTATTGATGTCGGGACTACACGCATCAGTGCTCCCGGTAAAAAATCAGGATGGAGACTTACAGGGGATGTTGATTTTGATAATGTGGCTCCGAAGTGCTCCTATATCACACCTGTCCCTGGCGGAGTAGGGCCGATGACTCGGGTTTCCTTATTACGGAATACACTGGAAATTGCAAAACGAAGGAAATAACAATTCAAGAGGTTTACTTTTTATTCAGGGAATGTGACTCCTGTGAAATAAAGGTCAAATCTCCCCTTTCCTCCTGGTCTGTCGGAGGAAAATATCAGCAGATTATTAGTGAATTCAGTATGTATCCATATCCTTGGACGGTATTCATCTGAAGCAGTATTGATATCAGGACCGAAATTTACGGGTGAACTCCATTGCCCGTTCCTGAAAATGGAATAATAAAGGTCATAGCCTCCCATACCTCCCGGACGGTTAGATGCGAACAGCATTACGTCCTTGTAGACCAGCGGACATTTATCATCACTGGTGCTGTTAATGCTGTCAACTTTTGCAGACGCAGAATAGGTACCGTCAAGCCATGCATCAATAGTAGTCTCTTCAGGTCTGTTTTTTACATAGATGTCAAAATTACCGTCTGCATCTGATGAAAAATAGGCTGAATCCTGGTTTGTGTCAAAGCAAATATACGCATCATCAGCCGATGTATTCAGCAATGTAGCAGGGAAAGGTCCCTGGATATCAGGAAGAGAATTACCGTAGACCGGCCGGTTCCTGAAGTAATAGAAATCAAGATCACCGGCAGTATTTTCTGATGCAGTAAACATATATTCGTAGCCGTCAGCAGTGCTGAAAAGACTGAAAGGGCCAAGATCATCTCCGTCAGTATTCGCAGCATCAATAAGCTTACTCAGAAATGGTAAGGTCGATATATAGTTGTTATATTGGAGTCCTCCCGTCGTCTGGTCAAATATAAAGAATACTTCTCCCTGAACAAAATCAAACTGCCCGCCGGAACTTCCCCTGTTGCTTGAAAACAAAAGGTATATTTCCCCGTACAGCTGATAAACATCGCAGTTATAGTCGTCAAATTCCGAATTTATATTTACCAGGCTTATGACTGAATCGGGGAATGAGCCATAGGGATATAATATCTGATTCTCATTCTTCTTGCAGGAAACTGTGCTTACAATAACAATCAGTATGCTGAAAATCGCGGAATTTACTGATGATCTTTTCATAATGTGCATTTAAAGACAAAATATTAACGCAAAGATATTAATAAAAGTATTTATATGGTATAAATGAAAAACCGGGTGGGTGCCCGGTTCTTCTGAGGTAGAATTTAGGTTAATTCTAGGGTAAATTGGGTATAAGGGTAAAAAAATCCGTTTATATGAAAAGGATGATTATTTATTCACTCAGGTTGCGTGATGACAGCAAAAAATTGCAGAAATTCAGATTTTATTTTGTATTGTGTTGAATATTAAGTGTTTAAAAAAACATAAAATTGTTAATAATTGAATATTTGCCGGATTATCCTTGTGAAAAATAGTATTACTTTTGTGAAATACTAATAAAGTAATGGAAGAGGAAAAGTTTGGATTCTCATTTGAGGAAGAAATTAAACAGGCTGTGCTGAAGTTCGAGAAGATGAGGAAGAACAATGAGAGTTATTTCTTTGATGTTATTGAATTTGAGTCAATTATAGACTATTATATTGAAAGCAACAACTCCCTGAAAGCATATGAAGCAGCAGTGCTGGCTGTAAAACAACATCCCAACTCTGTGTCAATACAGCTGAGGAAAGCAAGGGTGTTACTCGATAAGGGACGGGCAGTGGAAACGCTGAAAATACTAAAGAAACTGGAGAATATTGAACCGGGAAACCATGAGATCTATATAGCTAAAGGCACTGCCATGGGGATGCTTGGTGATATTCAGGGTGCAAAAAAAATGTTCGACTATGCTTTAAGACTCGATTCGGACGAAACTGAAAATATCCTTTTCTCCATTGTTTCGGTTCTGCAGAACCTCAATTATTATGAACATCTTATTCCTTATCTGAAACAGCTGATTGAAAAGGAGCCTGATTTCAAGGCTCATCTCTACGACCTTGCATATGCATACGAAAAGACAGGTGATTTCAGCAACAGCATAGCTTTTTACCTCAAATACCTGGAGGAGGAGCCTTTTTCCGATAGTGCATGGTATAATCTGGGGATCATTTACAACAAGCTGGAACAATCGGAAAAAGCCATTGAAGCGTATGATTATGCTCTGGCCATAAACAGCCAGAACTCTTTCGCGCTGTTCAATAAAGGCAATATTCTCAGCAATCTTGAAAGATATTCTGAAGCGATTCCGGTATATCACGAATACCTGGAAATTGAGCCTGACAGTTTCGAGGCAATGACCTACCTCGCAGAATGCTATGAAAAGACCAGCGAGGTTATTCAGGCAAAGAAGTATTATCATGATGCAATAGAGCTGGCGCCCGAGTTTGCTGATCCATGGTTCGGACTGGGAGTAATAGAGCTTAATGCAGGAAATGCTGATGACAGCCTGATCTATTTCAGGAAGGCAGTAAGGCTTGATGATGAAAATCCTGAATTCTGGTACCTCCTCGGAAAAGCCCATTATGCCAAAGGAGAAAAAAAGGCAGCACTCAGATGTTTCAGGGAAGCTTTGAAAATAGATGCTTATTATAATGAAGTCTGGTCCGACCTCGGTTTGATCATTCTTAAGGAAAACCTTCCATATAAAGCGATCCCGTACCTTGAACATGCATATAAGGTTACAGGAGATTTACCCGGTATAAACTACCTGCTGGCATCATTTTACCTTCATACTGGCAGTAATGAAAAAGCTCTGGAACACCTGTTCCTGGCACTTGAAACAGACAGGGAACTATATAACGAATTTATTGACCTTTTTCCGTCACGGCTTCTGACATCAAAGATCATGAGGCTCCTGGAGAAAAATGATCTTATCTGAATATCTCTTGCTTTAAAATATTATATTATGAAAAGAGTACTTCCTTTTTTGCCCGATCGTCCTGCCAAACCCAGGGATCACGGACTTACAATGGTCATGGATAAAGGCCTGAGCATCAGAGAAGCTAAAGACTTTATGTCTGTAGGCAGAAAATACACCGATTATGTCAAACTGGGATTCGGAACATCACTGATCACTCCCGGATTCAGAAAAAAAATCAGGATATATAAGGATTCAGGCGTCATCCCATACTTCGGGGGAACACTTTTCGAAGCATTTATAGTCCGGAATATGTTCAGGGAATACGTTAAGTTTCTTGATAAGAATAAGATTGAAATGGTTGAAGTTTCTGATGGCTCATACGATATTGACCATTCAAAGAAACTGGAATATATTAAAACACTTTCAAAACATTTTACGGTAATTTCCGAGGTGGGCTCAAAAAAGAAAGAGGTGGTCTATACACCTGATCAATGGGTGGCTATGATGAAAGCTGAACTTGATGCAGGTTCCGTAAAGGTAATTGCTGAAGCCAGGGAATCGGGAACTACAGGTATATATAACGAGGATGGTTCAATAAATAACAAGATAATCCATGCAATATCAGAACATGTCAAACTCGAAAATGTAATATGGGAGGCACCGTTGAAATCACAGCAGGCGTGGTTCATAAAACATTTCGGTGCAAACGTCAACCTTGGCAATATTGCTCCTAATGAGATCATCCCTCTTGAATCACTCCGCCTTGGCCTCAGGGGTGATACATTTTTTCAGTTTCTTCCGGATAACCTCAGAAAGTAGTTCAGGGAAAGCACGGAAAGAAATAATAATTCACTAAATGAGAAAATTCGGCCTCTTAGGATATCCTCTCGGTCACTCTTTCTCCCGTAAATATTTTTCTGAAAAATTCAAAAGGGAAAAGATCAGAGATTGTGTTTATGAGAACTATCCTCTCGAGACGCTGGATCTGCTCCCGGATCTCATTTCCCAAAATCATGAGCTTTGCGGCCTAAATGTAACCATACCATACAAAACAGGTATTATTAAATATATTGATGATGCTGAACCTGCTGTAAACGACATCGGAGCAGTTAATGTATTGAAAATCAGGAGAATGTCTGGTGTGATCAGGATTTCGGGATTCAACAGTGACATAACGGGGATAAATGTATCTGTCAGGCCATATGCCGGCAGTATTAAGAACACGTTAATACTTGGAACCGGCGGAAGCTCAAAGGCTGTGGCTTACACGTTGAAAAAACTGGGGATAAATGCCACTCTTGTTTCAAGAACAAAAAAGGAGGAGAGCATTACTTATGGTGATCTTACTCCTGAAATAGTAGCGAACGCTGAATTAATTATCAATACAACTCCCCTGGGCATGTTTCCGGAAATTAACACTTTACCGGATATTGATTATAACCTGCTGAATGAGAAACATATCCTGCTCGACCTGGTTTACAATCCTGAGATTACCACATTCCTGAAAAAAGGGAAGGAGAGGGGCTGCAGGATAATAACAGGGTTGAACATGTTATACGCACAGGCTGAAAGATCATGGGAGATCTGGAATGATGAAAGTCTGTAGAATTGTAATGATTTGATTTTATCCCCCCTCCAGGGGGGATTCCGCGCAGCGGCAGGGGGGTATTAATTTTAAACAAATATCTCTTCAGGATACTCTATTCCTTCAAGAAACAATCCTTTCGCCGGGGCTGATTTTCCTGCCCTGCCGCGATCTTTAGCGAGGATTATCTCCTCAAATTCCTTCAGGCTTGTTTTGCTGTGCCCTATCTCTACCATAGTTCCGACTATTGCCCTCACCATATTCCGCAGGAACCTGTCAGCCCTTATTGTAAAAATGATCCTGTTATCTCTCTTTTCCCAGTGAGCCGAGAATATCCGGCACAGATTTGTTTTAACATCGGAATGCAGCCTGCTGAAGCTGGTAAAATCAGAGTGTTTCATAAGCAGCAGACATGCTTTATTCATATGGTCGAGGGCAATATCACCATGCAGGAACCATGATGAATCCTCACTGAACGGATCTTTCACTGTTGAGATGTAATACCTGTATGTTCTTGACACAGCGCTGAACCTTGCGTGTGCATCCGGAAGTACTTTCGAAATTCCCGTTACTGAAATGTCTTTTGGAAGAAAACGGTTTAACCTGAATACCAGGTTTTTATTGGCTGCAAGATCCTGCCTGATACTTTCAAAATGGGCACAGAAGACGACAGCATGGACACCTGTATCAGTCCTTCCGGCTCCGGTTGTAGCAGTTCTTTCATTCAGAATCGTACCAATGGCTTCATCCAGTATTTTCTGAATGGTGACGGAATTTGGCTGGATCTGCCAGCCATGATAGGATGTACCTTTGAAAGAAATGAATATGAAGTATCTTGTCTTCACCGGCATCTTTCTGCAAATATAGTTATTCATAAAATGAAGTTAATTGTTTAAAATATTTTTAATAATTACTCCTGATCTGTTTGAAAATCGATCTTAAAATGTAAATTTACGTTTGCCAAAAATTATCGGATCATTTGTCTAACCTAAAACCTTTAAAATGACAGAACAGAAAAATACACAGGCAGTTGGTATGGCCTTTATGGGGATGATATTCTTCCTGTTTGGGTTCGTTACGACTTTTAACATTACTTTGGCCGACAAGTTCAAGGCAGTTTTTGACCTCTCAAATGCTGAAGCGCAGCTTGTAAACGGTGCTTTTTTCTTTACTTATTTTGTACTCTCCTTTGCTGCCGGCGGCATCATTAAGAAGATCGGTTATAAAGGAGGCGTAATTCTCGGCCTTCTGCTTGTTGCAGCAGGAAGCTTTCTATTCTTTCCTGCAGCCAAGGCTTTATCGTTTCCGTTCTTTCTGTTTGCCATATTCATTATGGCTGGTGGTGTTGTATTTCTCCAGGTAGCCGCAAATCCTTATGTAACTGCGCTTGGACCATCTGAAACTGCATCCGGCAGATTAAACCTTACCCAGGCTCTGAATTCAATTGCAACCTATATTGCGCCTATCATAGCCAGTGTATTTGTCTTTAAAACTGCTGCAGATGCTGCGTTAAACGCTGCAGATGCTGCCAGGTCAGTTCCGACACCATTCCTTATCATAGCTGTGATAGTGATCATTATTGCAGTTGCAGTATATCTTCTGAAGCTGCCTGAAATTCCTACCAAGGGTGTTGAAAGAAAAAGTATCTGGAAATACCCCCACGTTATTCTCGGAGCGGTTGGTATTTTCTTTTATGTCGGTGCTGAGGTCGGATCTGCTGCAATGCTACAGAGATATTTTCAGGAAGCACTGAACATGGCCAGGTCGGATGCTGCAATGATGATCGCTCTTTATTGGGGAGGTGCCATGGTTGGCAGATTTTATGGATCATTCATGCTGTCAAATGTCACGCAATCAAAGAAATATCTTTATGCAGTGCTGGTACTGGCACTGGCTATGTTTGTGGGATGGTTTGTCAGATATCAGATAACCGACGGATTGATATTTGCCGCAATAGCACTGGTTAACTATCTTGCTATGCAGCTCGGCAGGGGCAAAGCAAGCAGATCACTGGCAGTCTTTGGTTTGATTGCAGCCGTACTGCTTCTTGTTATCATGCTGGCTAACGGACCGAT
>Ga0307380_10000595_pt1 | contig 55516 bp, 35 predicted proteins | sample UN3MG_FD_202239 | JGI IMG/M metagenome (GOLD analysis project Ga0307380, IMG submission 202239) | Soil microbial communities from Risofladan, Vaasa, Finland - UN-3 | ecosystem: Environmental > Terrestrial > Soil > Coastal area > Acid sulfate soil | place: Finland: Risofladan, Vaasa | collected... | reverse complement strand
GCTTCCCGAAGCTTGCGGACGATACTTTCTACTGTAAATCGTTGCCTGCCCATTAGATCCTCCTTCCTCGATCCAGTCCAACATAATAACTCTCAAACTGGAACGAAATATGGGGGGCAGGTCACCCGCTACCAAATTATTACACCGCAATAGATTACAGACCTATTGTGGTGTTCATATATCCACGAATAATTGACTTTCTAACAGAATTAGTTCAGAGTAGTCTGGTGGATAATAAGAAAGGGACAAGTTTCATAACCTGTCCCTTTTGATTTGCTGCTAATAGTCACTATTTCAACAGAAGCATCTTCTTCGTCTCGACATGGTCTCCGGCCTGGAATCGGTAGAAGTATAAACCTGTCGCCACTGACTTGCCGTTCGTATCGGTTCCATTCCATGTGATAGTGTAGGAACCAGCCGGCTCTTCTCTGTTGACCAATGTCCGCACTTTCTGTCCGAGGACATTGAACACGTCGATCGTGACATGACCTCGTTTCCGCAAGCTGTACTCAATTGTCGTCGCCGGGTTGAATGGGTTGGGGTAGTTCTGCGAGAGCTCAAACCGGTATGGTAGAGCATCACCATACTCATCCTCAACATCAACCGAAGCATCGGTTGTGAAAGCAGCATATACACCAGGCTCAGTGATCGTTTCAACAACTTGATTTAGTACGGTATCAACTGTCCCTCCTTCTTCCCTCAACGATCTCTTCCACTCATAAAATGTTGACATAGGAACATCAAAATCACGATATGACTTTGCATCACTTCCAATCAAATCATCGTATTCCAACACTAACTTCTTGTATGCCACTTTCCACTTACGACCCCCACAAAAACCTCCTTGTCTTCCCATATAATGTGATCAATCTGTCCAAGGAGGCCTGGTGTATCTACAAGCAGGGGAGCGTTTGCCCATCCACAGAAAAGCAGCTTATGCATTGATTACTCAAGTTGAATGACTAGTTATGCAGCGCATTGCCTGGAGCACATCCGGGTTCGGTTAAGAGCTACGACGAAAACTGCTGCAACAACTGCTGAAAGCACACCCACGATGTAAGGCACCCAAGTACCTCCCGCCACAGGTTGTGTGAAAGCTGCAATAGTGTTACCACTGGTTGTGAACGCTGCGTGCATTAGTACAAGTAACCATAAACTCCTATCCGTGGCGTTATATACCCAGGTGAATATTACAGAAAAGGCCGTCAGGACCAACACATATAGCCCGAACTCAACAAGGAAAAGCAAGCCGGTTTGATGCGAGTACCAGCAGATTATTGGTAAGTGCCATAATCCCCAGAAGGCACCGACGATAAGGCTTGATATGAGTGGACTCTTGGTCATCTGCAGTCTTGTCAGAGCATACCCCCTCCATCCCATCTCTTCACCTAAACCGCTGATAAAGATAGCAGAGACGAATAGTAGCAATAAACCCAAGATGCTGAAGCCTGCAATATTTCCCCCGAGAAGCGCGTAAACAATAAGTCCGGGGAGTAGCATTCCAACAGGCAGAAGCAAAACGACAATATACCAAATCAAACTTGCGGGATGAGGGAGTAACCGTCTAAATGCGTCTCTGAGTTCAGTGCGTTTCCCCGAGAAGATCCAAAGCAGAACTGCAGCTATTGCAGGTCCAAAGTTGCCGAGAACCTGCAACAACATAAAGGGTGAGCCTCTCAAATCCGGGTTTGAAGCGATGGCTGTTGAGGAAGGGCCAAAGATCACGAATGGTATCCAGAATGCCCATGTGCTCAGATAGGCCAATGCAAAAAAAGACACAATCGAGTGCTTCTTTTCAGAGATTTCTGACATAATGTGTATTATCCTCTCAGAAGTAAATGATTGTTAAGTCAAGTATCGTTCAGTACACATGATTCTTAACGAATTAGTATTCAGGTGAACCGATGTCACTCATACTTCGGCATAAACTTGCTCAACTGTCTTCAATTAATATATCCTTTGATCGTTTTCTATCAGTGGCAAATCAGCAATTGCATCCGCCAAATTATTCTTACGCTGGTTAAACTTCTTCTCCAGTATATTCAGGACTTCATCAATTGGTATGGCACGATACCGATTATTATCCCCTTTCTCGGCCAACACATATCCTTTTTTCTCCAGAGATTTTAAGATCTTATATGCGTTCGAATATGATGTCCCTATGCCCTTGGCAACTTTATAACCTGTGGAGGGCGAGTGTTGTAATAAGAAAATAAAAGTAGCGGCTTCAAACTTCGAAAATTCGATTTCGATCAGAGTATCTTCACTCTTTCTAATCTGATTCATGTTATATCACTATTCTTCTTCATGTAGTGAAACCACATAAGTAATTACCGCAGTTTTGTCAAGAGTTTTGACATACACCCCGTTCTAACAGTTTTCTAACAAAACGAGCAGGAACAACAGATAATAAGAAAAAACACCAGGCACCTAGTCTGTCGTAACTTATTACCATTATAACAGGTTAGTGTCTGGTGCTTTCTGTTGGTCGGACTATTGAACAGGCTCATAAGCCGAAGGTCGCAGGTTCAAATCCTGCCCCCGCTACCAAATCATGAAACTGGCGCAAGCCGGTTTCTTGTATCGGCCAATCAATAAAAGTGGGCCGGTAGCTGTCACCCTTGCGACACAGAATCACTGAACAAACCTTGTTTGTCTGGGAATATCGCTTCATACTCCCTTACTTCACCCACATTTTCTAACGTAAATGTCCGCCAAGGATTATAACCAGGTGCACCAAAACAAATCTCAACTTCACCAGCGGTCAGATCGAAAATCATCGACCATAGGGTTCCAAATCCGTCAGAGTAGTAAGGGCCAAAACAGCCATTTGGAATCTCTGTGGTCAGTATTCCACGCAGGGTTTCACGAGTAACTGAAGGTTGAGCTCCTTCAATACCAGAGCGAATAGCCTCGGCTCGCGGAGGAGAAGTATCAAGAATGATCTGGTGGTGATTGCGTTCAGCCATACCAGGCAATGTGAAGTGATTAGTAGATACCAAACAGGGCCAATCTGAGGCGTCGTTTATCTCCTTTACTTGCATCTCTCCAGCGTAGATTTCTACTAAAGCGGCTTTGCCATTACGCTCAGCTAATAATATATTGGTATTTGAGGTCGGGGGACACATTCGGAGTTTTTCCAAGGCATCTTTTACATCTCTGCAGTTATCTAAAATTCCACGTTGAATTACCCAATAACCCAGTCCCGTCTTTTTGTTCCATTCGCTTGGATATCCTGCTGCCATACCGGCAGACATAGTAAGGCTCAATCCGTACTCATTCATGCCCTCCTGCCGTCCAAAAAGGAAGACTGAAAAACCGATGTGGCGGGCCTTTCCCTTAACCTGGGTCGTGCATAAACGCAAATCTTCTTCCTCTGGAATCTGTTCATAGCTTCGGCCTACCAGTAAATGTTTATTGAGGGTGAGAGACGGCAATACAACCATATGCGAGCAATTAGCCTGCACAAGATAACTTGCGTCATAGAACATGATCTTTTCAATTGGCGATCCCAACTCGTCAGCAAATCCTTGAATTTCATCATTGATACCTGGACAAACTACTTCGTATTCATTTTGAACTTGCTTGAATGTAGCAAATCCGTACTTTTTGGGATGAACTTCTTCTGATGTGAAGCTGTTCAGCGAGCTTTCATTCGTTGATTTCAGAATCTCTGCCTGCTTACGGCCAATTTCGTAGCTTGTTCCTTCTAACGTAATATGTTGGAAAACACCTTCTCGAATGATGTATTGTTCTGTCACATGTACTCCCTTTGTAACGATGATGTTTTCGATTTATGACATTCCCTTTCAATCCAGTCCTGAACGTTTTCAGGATCATCACGAATCAATATCTGTTTTGCGATTTCGACACCTCCGCTGGGAATTTTTGATATCAACGATATCATTTTATCCCACCGGTTGTCAATCACATACTTGGTTTTCTAACAGTTCTCTAACAAAACTAGCCAAGACAGGCTAAAACAAAAAGAAACACCAGACAACAGGCTCAAGCTAAGTTATTGCTATTATTACCTGTTAGTGTCTGGTGCTTTCCACTGTTTGGACTATTGAACAGGCTCATAACCCGAAGCACCTGTCAGGTGGTTGTCGGCGGTTTACTTCGCTTTGCTCAGCATCTTCGATCCTTCGGCTCGCTCAGGACCTGCGGCAAATCCTCCCCCCGCTACCAAATTTAAGTCCCTGAAGCCGAGAGGCTTCGGGGATTTTTTTTGGGTGGGTTTTCCTTCAGCCGCCAAGTAGCGGCATCGACAATGGGCTCTTCCCTGCAAGTGGCTAATCGACCGGGTTTCCTCTAAGTATATTACTCCCGGATGTACAAACACATTAATACTCGTAAGCATCCTTCACAATCTGATTATACCAGATACTTGCACTGCCTCTTTGGTAGAATATCATGAAAATATCCTGATCGCCATCATTGTCGATATCTTTAATTGTGCAACCTTGGCTCAGGGAGTTTCCCTCCAATCTAATTCCGGAATCATAAAACCTGCCCTTGCGATCATTTATCCAAATCTGAGCCGGCTCGTTCCTATTAGTAATGACGAGGTCTATGTATTCATCATTATTCAAATCTCCGGTGCCGATTTTCCCGTATGTTACCGTGGTCAAACTCTGTCCGATCCTCAGGTTACCTTTTCCGTCATTTTCCAATATACGGGCTAAATGGCTTTCCCGATCGGAGAATACAATATCCATGTCTCCGTCATTATCAAAATCAAAAAACCAAGTCCATCGATTTCCACTTCGAACCAGTTCGGGGACCGAAACGAACGAAAAGTCTTCAAACCTTCCATTGCCATCATTTAAATATAATCGATATCCAACATCGCCCTCTCGATCCGACCACTTTTCTACGCCGCCTGTCTTAACCAACTGCTTTTTGCTCTCCCGAACAATGCAATCAATCGCCCTATCGTTATTTAGATCGCAAAACGACGCATTTGCAGGAAGCTTGAACATACCTTCTTTGAACTGACCACTCCCGTCATTTATCCAACTGATTAGCTGCCCGGTTACACTCTCCGTTACGACATCAAGATCGTCATCATTATCAAGATCAACCAAATGAGCACAATAATCTAGCTGTTCGCTCTTCCTTACAGCAGCATTATCAATGTTTTTGAATTCCCCGCGGCCATTATTCAGGTATATCATCGTGCTTGGGTAAGAAAGCAAGTCGTCCTTTCCATCCATATTAATATCACCGACCAAAACACCATGTAACGATTCAACTTGCTGAACTTCTACGAATCGACCAGCCCCATCATTTTTCAGGACTAACGACTGGCCGAAATTTGAAATTACTGCATCAAAATCCCTGTCGGCATCAATATCCTCCAAAAATACTCCAGTGCTGGCCATGGCAGAAAAAGTCTGATCACTTTTCACGAATCTCAGATCATTGATTGTTTCCTGAGCCTGGCCCGTTGCTGACACTATGATAATCACTATTGCTGGGACGATTATTGATCGTAGAGACACCATACTTTCTATTCCTCCTGTTGGTGTTTGTGATTTATTAATTCCGTCAATATTCTCTTTAAGAGACGCAAATAACCAGGCCTTGTTAAATCGGTAAATGTGATGCCAGTCTTTGGAATCAAGACTTGGATTAAATGGCGCTAATCAAGTCACCAATCTCTTTATCTTACGGCGTGTTTTCTGTAAGCCCGAATAACACCTCTTTCTAACATTTTTCTAACAGAATCAGCCAAAACAGCAGGCCAGAGGATTTAGAATGTGCCAATCTGGCGTTAGAGGATGCATGACCTCTAATGTCAGCGCCAGCTTAATCGCCAAGATATTCTGACCGGAGTCCACGCAGCACATCCTGGTACTGTTTCATCCACAGACTGTCTCTTCTTAACGCTTCCAGATAATACTCCTCGTTCTCAACAACTTCCGGCATCAGGCGGGAATAACTAAGCAAACTACTTGGCCCCATCCACAATACCGCATCGTGTGTTTCTTCCAGCGCCCGCGGGCCGAATGTTTTCAGACTCCCGATCTTTGTGCTTTTCAGATGGACCAGAGAGGGTGTCGGCCATGACAATACTTCGGGGTGTCTGAATTCGAGGCTATCAACGTTTATTATGGAAGTGATACTGACGACCGATCCGGGATGCATGCGCTCCAACTGGTGAACGAAATTCCCCGTGAAATAGGCCCCCATAAACCCCGGCATTTCCGGGTTGAAAGTCGCCCGGTTAAAATGCGCGTCACCGGCAATGGCCAGCGCCTTTCTGCTTTTTGCCAGAACTTCGCGTTCCACGACATCAACTGCATAGCCATCTCGTGCATTAACCTTGCCCCATGCCCTGCTCGGCATGTGATCATAATACCACTGCTCTAATTCTTCTCGTGTTCTTATCCGGCTCCAGTCTATCGGAGGGTCAGCCAGCAGCACACGCAGCCGCTTCCCAGGCGCAAGAGATTGATTCAGATCGCGTACGGCTGCGAAAAACTCAGCATAGACGGGCGCATCCCAGATGACCGGTTGGGTTGTCTCTCTCCAGCAAAGCCGGACACTGTCCATCGGAACCGTTTCCCCGGAAACATAACGATCCATTATGTCCTGATAGCGGCCGGTTCCGAACTCAACGACAATGTCATTGACCTTCTCAGAAAAACGAGGATGCCTGATAAGCTCCAGTCGAAACGTGGCCCCCTGCCAATTCGCGTGAGGTCCCTCCCCAAGCGCAACAATTGAGTAACTGTCGAACAAACCCAGAATAGCGTCGATGGGGTCTAACGGAACGGCATCCTGTTGCATTTCAGTTGCAGCCTGCCCGGCCACAACTGAAACCGACAACATGACGATTAGAACCAGAGCTGAAGCACATTTGAAAGCATCACGGGGCATTTGGTCTTTCTCCTTTGATTAACCTGGGTTGAGATATGTCCTCATGTGTATAGACCAGCTTGTGTCCTTGTGACTACTAATGACGGGCGGGGTCGTTCTTTAGACAAGAATTTCTCAAGACTGTTTGGAGAATTTCGACTCCCTGGCACGGTGGTCCGATCCATGTTTCGCGGTTCTCATACAACCCTGTAAACCTTCTCCTGACAGAGTTCGCCAAGATCACGGTCAGCAATACGAAGCGCCGGGTACGTGGTTTCATGTAGTTTACGGCACCACTGCCGGTTAGTATCTGGCAGTTTCCGCTGTTCGGACGAGCTCGCAGGCTCATGCCCCGAAGGTCAGGGGTTTACTTCGCTGCGCTCAGCATCTGCGATCCTTCTCTGCGCTCAGGACCTGCGGCAAATCCGCCCCCCGCTGCCGAGTTCAAGCTCCTGAAGTTCAAAAGCTTCGGGAGTTTGTTTTTGGGTGGAATTTGCTTTGAAAACGGGATGTTCTAACAACAGATTATATTTGTCTTTTCAAGTAAACAAGAGAAGGACGGACCCACCGTCCATCATCTCAGTCTCCTCGACACCTTCTTATTTCAAAAGCAACATTTTCTTTGTTTCGACAAAATCCCCAGCCCGGAAACGGTATAGGTAAACATCGGCAGCAACCTGCTGGCCATTCTCGTCTTCGCCATTCCAACTCACCCTATATGATCCTGCCGGCTTCACTTCATCTACCAACAATCTAACCCTTTGACCCAGGACATTGAAAATAGAGATCCTGACATGCGATAGGGTTTGAACCGAGTATTCGATCAGAGTTGTGGGATTGAATGGATTGGGGTGGTTTTGATTCAATTCAAAGGTATATGGTAGCGGACCCTCTTCTTCTTCAACATCTACCAGACCACACTCAGCTTCCAGGGCGCCGATAAGCACTCCGCAATTGTTGTTAGTCGGTGCGCACGGCGATGAACCTGAAACTCCAAGATTCCCCAAAGCCGTATCACAAAACTCCGGATTGGCGACAATGTTGCCGTATGCATCGCCATCGTAGTAGTCCAAACCGGCCCAGTCGAGTGTACTATTCCCGTACGAATTATTGCAGAGAAACTCGTATTCCGAATAGCCGAAAGCGTTTTCAAAACCATTCCTGAGATTATAGGCCGCCAGGCAGTTGGAAACGGTAGATGTTCCTACTAAGTCTTCCGGGCTTTTCTTGGGAGGCGTCCACTCGAAATACATCCCGTCACGATTGTTGTAAAAAGTGCTGTTTTCAACGTGGAATTCCATCGGATACATAACAGTAAGACCAGCATTGCCGTTATTGACTATGACGCACCCGGATATTTCTAGAGAATGTGCTCCCCATCCCCAATCTGCGGCAAAGATACCGATATAACCATTCCCATCAATAACCGAACCGGCGATCTTGGCTGATGCACCCTCCACTTGAATACCGAATACACCGTTGTCTTTAAACATGCAGTTCATTATGCGAAGCGGCATGGTATCACAGTCTTGAATTAGCAGACCGGATTGAGAATTCCCGGTTATAATACAGTTTTGCAGCGCCATACCGGCACTATCAAGAAAAACAGCGGCTCCTCCCGTGTAGGTGCCATCATCCCAATATGCCCCCGTGATTGTAAAACCGTCGATGATAGCTGTTGTGTCTTCTCCATTATGAATATCAAACGCTCGGTGCTGATCCAGTTCACTGCCCTGGCAGTCGATAGTCGTAAAGTCTGGTCCTTCTTCGGACATGAGCAGGATGCTCTTGCCTCCAAAGTCGATATCGCGGTTGCCATCGCCGGTGTAAATCCCGGCTGCCACCAAAACGGTATCGCCCTCGGTAGCGCCATTTATTCCGGCCTGGATGGCTGAAGAATCAGCCGGCACATGGATTGTTGTTGCATGGATCGGGATAGCCGGAAATATAATGATGAGTGCGAAAACGAATCTCATCATGGTCCCTCCCGTATCATGGTTTTCTTATCTCAATATAGACAATCAAGTGATTCTGTCAATGGCATCACGTCCTCCCCGTCAGAAGGTCTGCCGCCTCACCTGGTAGAACTATTGACTTTCCGAACCGTTACTTCACACACTCTTACATATACCCCTTTCTAACGTTTTTCTAACATAATTAGCCAAAACAGGAGATAATAAGGGAAAAACACCAGACACTGTGTTTCCCGTAAGTAATTGCTATTACTACAGGTTAGTGTCTGGTGCTTTCTGTTGGTCGGACGATAGAACAGGCTCATGCCCCGAAGCACCTGCGAGGTGGTTGTCAGGGGTTTCCTTCGCTGCACTCAGCATCTGCGATCCTTCTCTGCGCTCAGGACCTGCGGCAGATCCTCCCCCCGCTATCAAGATCTTAGGGCCATCTAATAAACTGGCCTTTTTGTGTCCGTGACACCCGCCGTAAGCGGATGGGCCACCCCGTCAAAAAACCTGAAGAAAAAACTTTATGAGGCGCCCCTTCGTAACGTCATAGTACAAAAGTCATCGAATGCTGATGCGCGAGAAAGAAGGGACCGTAATCATGAGACTTGGATGGTTTCTGCCGATCCTGGCACTAGCGGTGTGCGGAAATCTGCAGGCTGCGACAATTCACGAAGCGATCGGCCAGGCAGACAGCGCGGCAGTGACCCCGGTGCTCAATGCCAAGCTGACAGCAGACCCTTTCACCAGAGTCACCGAAGGACCGCATGTAAATACCAACGCTTCTACCTGGGGCGTATGCTGGGTCGATTATGATCAGGACAATTATCTCGATCTTCTGAATATCGATTACTGGGCAGTTTCGGAAGATCCGCCCCCGGCCTATCACAATCTCTATCATAATAACGGTGATGGTTCTTTTACCGTTGTCGACAAACTGGAAGTTGTTGGAACTGCCCTGGAGTGTTATGCCGCCAGTTGGGCAGATTACAATAGTGACGGCGGTCTGGATTTGCTGTTAGCGAATTTCAAGGCTGATCCGAACTTCCTATACATCAACGATGGCTCCGGCAACTTCGTCATAGACACCGAGAACGTTATAAGCGGTGAGAACGCCGGCTCGACCTCACCGAACTGGGTTGATATTGACCTCGACGGAGATCTGGATTTGTTTATCGGTAATTCGACCGACGACAATGTTCAGGGGTACGATCCCTTTCCCAACTACCTGTATATCAATAACAATGGCGTCTTCACTAAAGTTGACTCTGGAGAAATCGTGACCGATGCAAAGCATACTTACAGCGCTACCTGGTGTGATTATGACAATGACCGTGATCCGGATTTATTCACTTCGAGCATTCAGCGGGAAGGCAACGATTTGTATCGTAACGATGGAAATGGTAATTTTACTTTGATGGCCGAGAGTGTTTTGGGCAGCGACTCGGGTTATTGCTTCTGTAGCAGTTGGGGAGACTACGACAATGACGGTGATCAGGATCTATTTGTGGCGAATAGAGACGGCGAGCCATTCTTGTATCGCAACAACGGCGACGGTACTTTTACAAGCGTAGTAGGACATGGCCTGCAATCGAGTGATGGTTTTGCGTATCAGGGCATCTGGGGTGATTATGATAATGATGGTGACCTGGATATTTTCATCACGCGAATGAATTGGGATTATCCCGTACTTTCGGAAGGGAATCTCTTTGAGAATCTTAGCGATCATACCTTCAATAAGATAACCGAGGGAATCATTGCGGCCGATACTCATATTGTAGTGTCCGCAGTTTGGGGTGATTATGATCGAGACGGCGACGTTGATCTTTATACTTGCCGGTATGATCCCAGTTGGAACAATAACAGCGTATATGCGGTAAACAGACTATACCGCAACAACGGTAATCTCAACCGCTGGATTACAATTAAACCCTATGGTACTATTTCAAATCGCTCAGCCATTGGTGCGAAAGTCCGTCTAAAAGCGAATATCGGCGGAAGTTCAGTCTGGCAAATGCGAGAAATTGTCAGCCAAACAGGAACTAACGCGCAACCTCCGCTCGAGGCGCATTTCGGTCTTGGTGACGCGACCGCCGTCGACTCGATCCTGGTGGAGTGGCCAAGCGGCCTGACCGATGTGCTGGTGAATGTTGATGTGAATCAATTCCTGGTCGTCACGGAGGGTCTTACGCTTGACCAGGATGGAGATGGTGTTCCAGAGGGCGTCGATAACTGCCCGCTCGACTACAATCCCGACCAGAGCGATACCGACGGGGATGACATTGGCGACGCCTGTTGTTGTGTCGGCATCCGGGGGAACATTGATGGTGACCCCGAAGGAATCGTCGATATTGGCGATCTGACGGCTTTGATCAGCTATCTCTTCATCCCGCCAAACGAAGCTCCAGGATGCAAGAAAGAGGCGAACATTGATGGCGACGAGGAAGGCATTGTCGATATTGGCGATCTGACGGCCCTGATCGGCTACCTGTTCATACCGCCTAATCCGTTGCCGGCGGCGTGTCCAACTCCGCTCGGCTCAGTTCTTGAGATACCGTTCGGCGCACCGGTTGTAATGGACGGCACTCTCGACCCCGGCGAATGGAGTGACGCCGTCCTGAGGCAGTTTACTGTCGACAACTGGGTGGATGTCACGGTCATGATCAAGCATGATGGCACTAATCTGCTTGCGGCTTACCACTATGTCTTTCGGCAGGAAGAGAACTTGTGTTTGCCCGAAATGCTGATCGATGTGGGGAATGACAAGACAGAGCATTGGATGAGTGACGATTGGTGGTTCCATGTGTCGGCGTCAGATTGCGAAGCGCACGGTACTTACGACCTCTATAACGACTGCAGCGTTGTTCAGCCCGACTGGGAGGGAATACCGAATTTCCCAATGGTCCCGGACCCGCCGCCACTCGATACCTTTGAGATCCGGATACCGCTGACGAAGATCGGGGTCGCGGTGGGAGACGCGATCGGTCTGGCATTCCGAGCCGAGTGGGTCCCGACAATCTATGGTTACTGGCCTGCGGACGCGGCGGTTGAGTCACCCGCTACCTGGGGAACGGCGATACTGAAACCGTAGACGTCAATAGGGACCAGCTGTAAGATTGCCTTTAACATTCTTGAAACGGGAAACGTCCAATAGTCACAATGTGGCCCACTGCCGGTTAGTGTAAGGTCCCTCCCCAGGGGCGACAGTTGAGTAACTGTCGAACAAATCCGGAATAGCATCGCTGACACATAGTGGAACAGCATCCGGCTGGGTCACAACCCGGACTACTTCAGTAGCAGCATTTTTTTCGTCTCGACATAATCGTCGGACCGGAAGCGATAGAAATAAATGCCGCTTGACACCGTGCTGCCGTGGCAATCAGCACCGTTCCAATAGACGGAATGGCTACCGGCCGTCAGTTCCCGGCTAACCAGAGTATTGATCTGTTGGCCAAGCAGGTTGTAAATCGAAATAGCCACGTTGGACCGGCGGGGCAAATAGAACTCTATCCAGGTTCCCGGGTTGAACGGATTCGGGTAGTTCTGGGACAAATAGTATTGATCAGGTACTGAATTCCCATACTCCCCGCGAACATTTGTATTGTCAGCGGGAACTTTGGCCCATGAAAAATCGAGCAGATTGGAAGTATATTGAAAGGCCGAAGTAATCTCCAATTCCTCCCCTATAACACGTATTGTATCAGTCAACTCTGACACAACCAAGCACATCCCGTGCATCTCAGTGGCGCTTAGAAAGCCGGTGGGTAATGGCTGACGATAAATCGTTTTGATCTCCCAGTCTCCATCCCTAAAAACTCCATACCTTATATTGCCCACATTAAGGCGCTGATAGCCCCAGTGCGACGACGCGATATCCGAGAAGACTAAATGAGGTGTGTTTTCATCGTCGAAAACCAGATGAGATAAGGCACCTGTAAAGTTCCTTCCATCAGTCCCGTAATACCCATCATCGTGTTCCGCGATTACCTCGCACTGCCAGTTGTTGCTACCCAGCCTCTTGAGCAAGAGAAGCTTACAATACACAGCAGAATACGTATGAACGCGATTAACATACATGCAAGAGATATGCGGTACACCATCATTATCCAGGCATAAAGAAGGAAACCATCCGGCATCATCTCTGGGTCCGTAATCATTATTCAAGGCCACCTCTATGTCCCAGGTTCCCGATTTGTTCGTTGCATAAAGCAACCGGGAAGGATCGTCGCTTGCATTTATCTGCTGCGAAAAAGTCACGTGTACGTAGCCGTCGTTATCGACTTTTATATCCTGACGACCGGAGGATTTGATATAGTGATCATAGGTATAGGCCATATCATAATTATGAATGAGCTGCCTTTGCCAGGTACCGTTTGAATTTGTCATATGGTACAAATATGAATTTATCCAAGCATTCCAATAATCATCCGAATCAATATCGGAACGTGTTTTCAAAATCAACAGGTGAAATGAATGATCGGGGCCTGTGTCTGCAGAAAGTTCGTATATGAACCTTCCTCCCAGATTGTTGAAATGCGTAATTGTCTCGCTTTGCCACTTATCAAAATCGTTCTTATAATGATGATCAATGACTTGATCAAGATCATCCGACCGGGCGACAAAAATATGGGGGGAGAACAAGGAATCATACAGCAGGACGGATTTCTCCAGGCGTTGGCCGGTCGTTACTGAGTCTACATCTCCGGAACCGTCAAGATTGATCGTCTTGTAAATCAAAGTCCCTTCATCAGAACTGCCTTCGAACTGCTGAAAGTAAGTGATACCAATGACCCGGTCGCCGTTCGTTTGCACCCAGTTTCTACTGTGACTTTCGTTTAGACCATAAAAGATCTCGTAGTCTATCGGTGAATCATTAGCGAGACTTTCGTTGTTACAACCAGGCCTCTGGCCACTCGAAGCGGTATTTTCAGCGTCGTTTAATGTCTCACAATTACCCGTAAGTGATACGTCCCCTGCAACCAACTGGCTTTGAACAATAAACAGGCAGGCAGTTATGGAATTGATGCTCTTCACGGCCTCTCTCCCAGGTAGCAAGGCTTATGTATCATTACTTATGTTTACTAATATCAGTGACGAGACAACACCGTTTCTTGTTCATATGCACAGTAGCTCTTTTCTAACAGTTTTCTAACAAAACGAGCAGGAACAACAGATAATAAGAAAAAACACCAGGCACCTGGTCTGTCGTAACTTATTACCATTATGGCAGGTTAGTGTCTGGTGCTTTCTGTTGGTCGGACTATTGAACAGGCTCATAAGCCGACACTCGACGGCCTGAATTAGATAATCCGTGATCTGTATTCCAGGCAAATCACTATCGCATCGGCCGCTAATCAATATGGTCTCCTTCGATTGAAACTCAGCCCTCAAAGATCCAGCGATGGTTGCAGTAGCCGTCTCCGTTCATCAGTGTCTTGGTGTGTTTCATACTCAATTTCGGATGAACCGAGCGAGCGTAGGCAAAATCCGAGTAGCAGACTGAAGCATAACCAATATCGGCAGCATTGTGTTTTTGGAAAATCTTACACCACAGGCACTCAGAGACCCTCATTTCGTAGACAGTATCCGTTTGCTCAATGACTTCCCAGGTCATCATGTTTGCGTACATATCATTACCACCCTGAATCCATCTCCTAAGGGAAAAATCAGGATCGCCAACTTTTGCAGGTGGAAGACTATCGTCAACGGCCCGTTTGATCATCTGGACCAGCTCATCCCGGCCAAGATACTTGGCAAACTGTTCCATGTATTCAATGTAGTATCCAAACCGCCACTCGAACGCCTCCTCGTGGGTTTTGCACCAGTTCTTCTGAAACTTGTGTACCATGGGTTCCTCCTGGTCAGCACTCGCGCTGCCACAGATGCCAGCCAAATTCCCAACACCCAGGCATGAGAGACCGCATGCAGGCATGACTGTAGTGATGAATTTCCGGCGATTCACTCTTGGGATAGATTCTTGTTTACCCATGAACAATTCCTTTCTGTATCTACATTTGGTAAGACATCAGGCACATTGTTGTTCGCGCAGCAGTAAGAGCATCATTTCAATGCAGGTCAGAGGCCGTGAGATTGGCTAGTATTTTTTGCAGGTATCCTTCAAATTGACCAATCTCGTGTTTCGAAAAACCACTATAGAATAGCTTAGTCATTTTCTTTGATACCGCCTTATATGTTTCCTCGGCCGCCCTGTCTTTCCTCGTGCGCCTGATTAACAGTTTTCGCCGATCATCCTGCGAAGGAACGCGTTTTAGATGACCTGCTTTCTCCAGACGGTCGAGCATGCTTGTTAAAGTTGATTTGCCAAGTGATGTCTCTCTGGCAAGGTCGCTAATTGAAAGACCATCTTTCCGCCACACCACAAACATTATTCGGCCCTGAGCTGGATTGATAAGATTGATTTGATAGTCTTTGAGTTTCCTTGTGAGTATCCTGTGTGACAGTCGATGTATCTTGCCTATCAGAAATCCGCCTTCAGGTTGCCTCTTCATATTCTTCCAGCCAATTCGAATCTGAAGGTTGCAGACTCCCACCAACCTTGTGCAAATGCGGGTCTGATACGAATGATCGAATAGTCGAGATCGTTCTTGCCATCAGGGAAACATGTTCCCCAATCATCCTGCCATAGCCTATGCTTCATTTTCGAATCTGAGACAATTTCTGCTTGACCTGCCAACATTAAACCCTGGTGCTTTTCAGGGTCGCAATAGTAAATACTGACTGCATTATCAGCTGCGATTTGTTTGATCTTGTTGGAGGAAGTTCTAGTCGAAATGTACACTTGAAAGTCATTGCCATGTCGGTTGAATATTTCGACCAAGTCGGGGTAATTCTTGCTATTTCTCAGATTCATAACGCCTCTTATGTAAGGGAAACCGTCTTCTCCGATAGTTGACAAGTACATAATATCAGTTGCTTCCATTAACTTAAGGCAATCCTGTTTTGCATCACTACCGCTCATTTCTCTTCGCCTTTCCAGTTAGGTGGTTCTATATAGCATAGTACTATATCGTACTATATTTGTCAAGCAGAATAAGGTCCTTTTGGGATTGCGTGAATCAAGGCACGGTGCGCTAAAATGATTAGTAGTCGTTGATTCCTAGCAATGTCCTGATGACGGCGAAGATCTCGGTGCCCACATTAGCTACTCCGAGCAACCTGACAGGACATACCTCAACAAAGTATCAAGTAACTTTGACATACACCTCTTTCTAACATTTTTCTAACATAATTAGCCAAAACAACAGATAATAAGAGAAAACACCAGACAAAAGGCTCAAGTTAAGTTGTTGCTATTATTGCCTCTTAGTGTCTGGTGTTTTCTGTTGTTCGGACAACTGAGCAAGCTCATAACCCGAAGCACCTGCGAGGTGGTTGTCGGAGGTTTACTTCGCTGCGCTCAGCATCTGCGATCCTTCGGCCCGCTCAGGACCTGCGGCAAATCCGCCCCCCGGTGCCAAATTGGGAAACCGGCGAAAGCCGGTTTTTATGAGAGAAACCCACCGCAAGCGGATGGGCCACCCCGTCGCTGAAGGGTTCTGTTCTGCACCGCGCCGGCTCAGTCTTTTTCGCAGTGTTCCTTTATCCACGTAATCCTGTCAGGCGGTCCTTGCAGTTGCTCTTCCCAGTTGGGCGGCGGCTCATCAAAGAAGTGTTCGTAACGAATTGTGGCCGCGTCCGTGATGTCATGAAAATCGCGCTTGGCACCGAACATTTCCCTGAAAAAGATCGGGTAATTATACCGCTGGGAAAGCTCCACCATCTCGCCCCGCTTGAGATTATTCAGAACGGCTCCGGTCAGGGCCACCTGGAAAGTAAAAACCCGTTTCATGCCGTCCTGCACGCTCTCAGCCTTCAGGACCGAGTCCCGGCAGAGGCGTTTGTATATCTCCGCCCATTTCCTGAAAATACTCCGCTCCGGGCGGATCGCCATGCAGCCTGCATTGACATAGGGGCGTATCGTGTCGCCGTCGGCTTGTGTAACCATCGGAAAGACCGCCGCTTCATCGATACCCATAAGATCGTATGCCGTTTTCCAGTAGGTATCGAGCGGTTCCGAATACAATGGGCTGATGTTCTTATGCATCACGGGGCGGTATCCCAAAACCACTGAGTCAGCCAGGATGAACTCGTGCGGTTCCTGCAGCACGATAGTGTCGCTGCCCATAAACACCACGATAACCGCCGCTCCGTCTGCTGCCGCTTCCGCGGAAGCCGCAGAGAACACCATTCCCGAGAGAAAGAACCAGGACGTCTCTTCGGGAATGACGACGCGCCTGATTTCCACTTTCAGCCCTTCGAGCTGCCGCAACGCCGCAGATTCACCCTCCAGGAGTTCCGGAGAAGCGTACACCCATATCGGCGCATCCTTATACCGACCGGCGAAGGTTCGGATACTTTCGGCCAGATTACAGGCACGCTCAAGCTGTGTTTCGTTGCCAGCATAGCTGACAAAAACCACCTCGGTCGGCTGCGCTGCAACCGTGGCTTCACCCTGGCCCCAGGCGGCCTGAGCGACAAGCAGAACCAGCGTTATTGCCACAGCTCTCATGTTCACTCTCCCCTTTCGCATCCGTTCTTTCCGCGGGAATCCCACCATGAATGGTGGGCCACCTTTTATGGTGAGTAACCCCGAGTATCTGTTTATTCCTCCCGCTACTGCGGAATCGGCGACCATTGAGGCCGCCAGTCATGCATCGAGTCATTCGACAAATTCGTCTGGTTGGTTAAAGCGACATCCAGACCGGAAATGTCAACCCCAGTAGCGGTCGAGCTTCCCGAAGCACCCGTTCACGCCGCACGTGCCGTAAATGTGCTTCCCCGAAGAACTCGACGAGTATACGTTGCCGCACTTCTGGCACCTCAGGTCCAGCCGGGCTGACGAGGCCGCGGCTTGCATGGTAGCAAGAACCACCAATTTCCCCGTGCAATTGTCCACCCCGCATGTGCCCCCGACGCTGCGCGACTGGTTCGAGTAGACGTTGCCGCAATGATTACATTTCAGCCACATAAATGCTGCCTCCTTATGGATTGATCAAGCAAACAGGTAACGTTGAAACAGTTTCGAGTTTCTTTGATAACGCGCCGATCCTCCCTGACCGGACCTGTTGTCCCACTTATTTCGGGTAACGCCGGGTTGTCTCCGGCCGTTGCCGGGATCTCAATGACGGCGGATTGATCCGACCGGCCGCTTCACATGTCTGCTCATCAGTGGCATTTCCCATCAGTGCCGGTCGCCTGTAAAGCTAATGATCGCCGGCTGACCTGGCAACTGAAAAACGGGATCCACTGCCACTGCCGCAGCAGAGCCTTTCCCCTCGTGATTTAGAATGAGCGAGAATACCATGCTCCCGGCCCTTCTTCGTCTGACCCCGGTCGTTGCAGCGGCGGACTGCCCTTTTCGACCTTAATGCAATGCCCGGCATCGGGATGGGTCTCTCGGAGTCCGAAATATCGTTGACTTTTTGGTCCACAGTGCGTATATTGATATATCAAATATAGCCCGTCATCGATCTGATATCGCCCCGTGTCCAGACACCGGAATTGATGAGTTCACGCGCGGGGCTGGAGAATACCTGTCGCAGGGGCAGGTGTGTTTCGCAAACGGTGGCCAAATATCTGAGCGGAATTGCAGAAAACAAAACACCAGGGGAGGCAAACATGAAAAGCGTACTCAAATCAGGCTGTATCCTGGCGCTGTGGCTGATGGCGGCAATGACACTGGCCATGCCTGATGCCCTGGCCGACGAACCACTATTCGCCGCAAGGATCGATTATGGTGTGGGAGAATATCCGACCTCAGTCTTCTCGATTGATCTTGATGGTGATGGCGACAATGACCTGGCGGTAGCTAACAATGAGTCCGACAATGTTTCCATTCTGATGAACAACGGTGACGGGACGTTTGAGGCCGCGGTCGACTATGGTGCCGGAGATGAACCATACTCTGTCTTTTCGATCGATCTTGACGGTGATGGTGACAATGACCTGGCGGTAGCTAACGCGTACTCTGACAATATCTCCGTTCTAAAGAATAACGGTGACGGGACATTTCAGGCCGCGGTCAACTATGGCGCGGGAGATGGTCCGCGCTCAATCTTCTCGATTGATCTTGACAAAGATGGTGACAATGACCTGGCGGTAGCCAACTATTACTCTTACAATGTTTCCATTCTGAAGAACAACGGTGACGGGACGTTTGAGGCCGCGGCCGACTATGGCGTGGGAAGTGGCCCGTCCTCTGTCTTCTCGATTAATCTTGATGGTGATGATGACAATGACCTGGCGGCAGCGAACGCGGGCTCTGACAATGTTTCCATTCTGAAGAATAACGGTGACGGGACGTTTGAGGCCGCGGTCGACTATTTGGTGGGAACTAATCCATACTCTGTCTTCTCGATTGATCTTGATGGTGATGATGACAATGACCTGGCGGCAGCGAACTATGGCTCTGACAATGTTAGCATTCTGAAGAATAACGGTGACGGGACGTTTGAGGCCGCGGTCAACTATGGCACAGGAAATGGCGCAGGAAATGGTCCGCGCTCAATCTTCTCGATTGATCTTGACGGTGATGATGACAATGACCTGGCGGTAGCTAATGCGTATTCTGACAATGTTTCCATTCTGATGAACAACGGTGACGGGACGTTCCAGGCCGCGTTCGACTATGGCGCAGGAGATGGTCCGTACTCTGTCTTCTCGATTGATCTTGATGGTGATGATGACAATGACCTGGCGATAGCCAATGGCAATTCTGACAATGTTTCTGTCCTGGTAAATAACGGTGACGGGACGTTTGAGGCCGCGGTCAACTATGGCACAGGAAATGGCGCAGGAAATGGTCCGCGCTCAATCTTCTCGATTGATCTTGACAAAGATGGTGACAATGATCTGGCGGTAGCTAACTATTACTCTTTCAATGTTTCCATTCTGAAGAACAACGGTGACGGGACGTTCCAGGCCGCGGTCGGCTATGGCGCAGGAGATGGTCCGTACTCTGTCTTCTCGATTGATCTTGATGGTGATGATGACAATGACCTGGCGGCAGCGAACGCGGGCTCTGACAATGTTTCCATTCTGATGAACAACGGTGACGGGACGTTTGAGGCCGCGGTCAACTATGGCGTGGGAGATGGTCCGGGGTCTGTCTTCTCGATTGATCTTGATGGTGATGATGACAATGACCTGGCGGTAGCTAATGCGTATTCTGACAATGTTTCCATTCTGAAGAATAACGGTGACGGGACGTTTGAGGCCGCGGTTGAGTATGGCGTGGGAAGTGTGCCGGAGTCTGTCTTCTCGATTGATCTTGACAAAGATGATGACAATGACCTGGCGGTTGCTAATCATTACTCCAACAGTGTTTCCATTCTGAAGAATAACGGTGACGGGACGTTTGCTGCCGCTGTCAACTATGGCGTGGGAGATGGTCCGGGGTCTGTCTTCTCGATTGATCTTGACGCTGATGGTAACAATGACCTGGCGGTAGCTAACATTGAGTCTGACAATGTTTCCATTCTGAAGAATAACGGTGACGGGACATTTCAGGCCGCGGTCGACTATGGCGTGGGAAGTTATCCGGGGTCTGTCTTCGCGATTGATCTTGATGGTGATGATGACAATGACCTGGCGGTAGCTAATTCGTTCTATGGCAATGTCTCCGTTCTGAAGAACAACGGTGACGGGACCTTTGCAACCGCGGTCAACTATGGCGTGGGAAGTGGCCCGTCCTCTGTCTTCGCGATTAATCTTGACGGGGATGGTGACAATGACCTGGCGGTAGCTAATTATTACTCCAACAATGTTTCCATTCTATTTAATCTCAGTGACGTTTACGTGGACGTTGAGGATTATGGGCCGTTGGAACTGCCGCACGGCTTTGAATTGGGCCGGAATTACCCGAACCCGTTCAATCCGTCAACCGCGATCAAGTACGTTCTTCCGCAGCGGAGCCATGTGAGAATCGAGATATTCAACGTGCTCGGTCAGCGGGTGCGGACGCTGGTCGACGGGGAGCAGTCGGCCGGGTCACATGTCATAACCTGGGACGGGAGGTCGTCGACCGGGGGACCGGTCTCCACCGGTGTGTACCTTTACCGTTTGCAGGCCGGAGAGCACGTGCAGACAGAAAAGATGCTGCTGTTGAAGTAGGCTGCTGTAAGTCGCAAACTTAACAGGGCAGGCTGGCCCATCAACCGTTGAATACCCGCGTGGCGTGACGTATCTTGGGGGACAGCGACAAGACCGGCCCTGTAGAGTATGCAAAAGAAACCAGAAAGCTCTTTCCACGAGCGCGTCAAGGCCGCCATAAAGTCAATACCCCGTGGCAGGGTAGCCTCGTACGGACAGATTGCCACCCTTGCTGGAAATCCTCGCGGCGCGCGACAGGTGGTCAGGGTGCTTCACAGTTCGTCGAGCAAGGACAAGCTCCCGTGGCACCGGGTCATCAATCGCTTGGGAAAAATATCTCTAAAGCCGTCACGGGGATATGAGTTGCAAAAGGCGCTGCTTCAGGACGAGGGGATCACCTTCAGCCTCGACGATACCATTGATCTGAACCGCTACCTCTGGTCTCCGGATGGTTAACCTTTCCCCAGTTCCCGGCGAATTTCCAGAAGGAGAGGCTCGCTGACGAACATCCTAATGCAGAGATTGTAGTCTTCCTCGGGAATCTCTCCAAAGCGCTCCTTGAGCCGCTCCTGACTGAGTATGAGCCCCTTGACCTTGTCACACGGGAACTCATCGCAGTGGGCGCAATTGGGAATGCCCTTCTCGATGACGCACGGCCTGACGTCACAACTTTTGTCGGCAAGTCTCCCGTCGCTGAGACATCCGTCGCACCGGACGTTCTCCACGGTGTACATCTGGTGACCGAAGTATTTCCTCCATCCGTCCACCAGCTTTTGCCTGACGGCCGGATCGTCAGAGCGAGCGGCGCACAGGTCACACCTGTATCCGCAGCGGCCAATCATCTCCTGCATCGTGTTGTCCTCCCTTTCCCAAAGTCCGTGCGGCCGCCGGCGCCTTGACCGATCAGCCGGGCAACTCGTCGAGAATCCGTTTCATGTTTCGCCGGTACGTTTCGAACGCATCTCGTCCGACGGCCGTGAGACGAAGCAACGTTCGCGGTATCTTGTCCACGAACTCCTTGCTTATCTGAACATAGCCCGCGCTTTCCAGCCTGCTCAGGTGCGACGACAGGTTTCCCCGGGTAAGGCCCGTCTGGCGCTCCAGGAAAAGGAAATCCGCACTCTCAACGACGTACAGGCAGGCCAGTATGGCTAATCGTGCCGGCTCGTGGATTATCCGATTGATGTCTGCCACGGACCCCGGTCCCCGGTGGCTTTCGTCACGGTCGCTCACCGGCGAACTCCTCCCCCTTGGGCTTCGGGTACTTGCGCAGGAATTGAACCATCATGATCAAACCCGTGAGCAGAATCACGGCCCCGATTGCCGTGAAGTAGAACTTGGGGTGCACGTCAAGCACGTGCCCTCCTGCAAAGCCCACCAGGATTATCACCGCGTAGACGACATAGCGACGAATCCCCCACAGCAGACCGACAGCGCCCACGAGACCAGCCAGTACGATGCCCATGGGCATCAGACCGGCAGCCCGGGCCCATCTGTGAACACCTGAACTTGTGCCCCAGGCCAAGGCGAGAGCGCCCCCGAGCAGCACCGCAACCCACAGCAGGACCATTAGCACCGTCCGGTTACGCCCCTCCAGCGCCTCCCGCTCGGGCGAGAATCGCACGTAGCCCAACCTCGGTTGAGTAAACCGCTTTTTCGCACCAATCGCCACGGCCCAGAGAACTACCACTACAGCCCCGACCAGGTAGTACAGGTCCAGGAACATCAGCACGCCAAACGAAAGTATCCCGAGACCGAAGAGCGTGTCCCAGATGCCATCCTGAAGGTACGACAAGTAGGCTTTACGCTCGAGCTTCTTCAAATCAGCCGCTGATTCCATCGAATATTTCCTCTTTACTAAATTTGTCTGACATATCGGTCTGTCGCACAAACTAATTTACGATAATAATGTCCCAAAGTTTCAGGATGCAAAGGCTTTTTATGAAAAAACCGTTAACCCGCTACCCCTGAACACAATAGCTGTTGTCGAAACAGCCTCGGCAGGGGGCTCGCTGCTGATCGGCTGGCGGCTGCCGCGCGGGGCACATGCCCAGCCGGAAGGCCCGACAATTATTTCCCCGGCTTTTCGCTCTGCGCAGGTTATATTGGCTCGTGATATTCGTGATAGATCATTGGCAGACCCAAGGACGACCGGACTATGCTTATAATTACTGACACGGCCGGCAAGGCCCTCCTGAAGGTGCTTAACTCGGACGAGGCCTCAGGGCGAAAGCTTGTCGTCCATTATCGGGGGCATGGCTGAAACGGGCCGGTTCTCGGTCTGGCTCTGGAGGAGTCAGTGGACGGTCTGGCGGCGCTCGAATCGAACGGCGTTACGGCCTATGTCGATCCCTTCCTCAGGGACTTCGCCACCGACAACGAAGGCCTGCATATCGATTACGTGACGGGCGACTCGGGTCGGCCCGGCTACCTCATCACTATCGGTGGGCCATCGGCCGCAAACTGCTCCCCGGGCGACTGTTGCCCCGGTTAGACAATCCCCGCATAAAGCGGAAAGCCGGTCGGGTTGACCGGCCTTCTCGCAAGACAAACTAATTTCAAATCCCGCTCGCCGCCATGGCGGCTACTCTGCTCATAGGCAGGGTGCCGGATCAGGATTAGGCGAGATGAACAGGTAGGCAATCAGCGCTGTCAGGTCACCGATGTCAATAATGCCTTCCAGATCACCGTCAACATTGGCCTCCTCCGGGCAACACAGCGTCGGAATGGGCGGGATGAAGAGGTAACGGATCAGCGCTGTCAGGTCCCCGATATCCACGACCTCAGCCGGATCGCAGTCTATGTTACCCGTCAGGCCGATACAGCAACTCGGCGTCAGATAATCCTTCTCCAGGGTCAGGAGAGCCCACGTCGTGGTCAGTATGTTATCGCCCCACAGATCCGGACGCCAGGATCCGTCAGGCAACTGGTTAGCCAGGATAAAGCCGGAGATGTCCTCGAACCAGTCGATCCCGTCGATGGCGTCAAGGTGCTGGGCTTTCAGGCCCTTCATAATGCACCACATGGCCATGTAGTTGTTTATCCATCCCGGATCGTTGTTCGGATCATACCAGTGGCGTACCATGTACGCCACGGCTCTCTCCTGCTCGAGGCTGCCCAGATCGCCTGCGAATGCCATTTCCGCCAGCAGGTTACCGGTCTTGAGCGTGTTGACCCAGACACAGGGGGCCGTGTAACCCGAACCCCCGTCATCCGGACCCATAAACACTGTGCATTGGATGTAAGCAATCCAGATATCCAGCTCGGTCTTTACAAAGTCCGGGACAACAAGACCGGCACCCGTCAGGAACGATTCCGCATAGGCGAGACCGCTGACTACAAAGCCGCTGTTGGAGTTGGTGCTCATGCCGACGTGATTCTCGTAGTACCCCCAGCCTCCGCGTTCGAACCCGCCGTCGTTCTGACCGAACGCAAGATACTCCACCACGTCCTGAGCAACCTGAACGTGCGTCAAGCCGTGAACCGGGCTGACCGGCACGTTTATGACCTGCTCCGGTTCGCCGCTGGCTGCTATCGCCATCAACGCTATACCCGTCTCGTAGTTGCGGCGCGTCATGACGCCGCAGGAACCGGTGATGAAGAAGACACCGACTCCGTCACCGTCGTAATCAGGGTTGCCGGCTGGCTGGGGACCGATGGGAATCTTGCAGGCTTCGGAGAAGAGGTAGTCCAGACCGCCAGAAACCTGCAGGTAATATTCGTAGCCGGGGTCCAGCGGCGGAATTTCCTGTTCAAGTGCATAGTGCTCGAACTTCAGGACCGCCAGGCCGGTCCGGCCCACTTTGTCCGTGATTCCCCAGGATCCGTCCGCATTCTGCTGACCCGCCAGCCATACCAGACCCTTCTCAATGGCATCCGGGCTGGGTGGCGCGCAGGGATCCGGAAAGCACGACTCGTCTTCGCACCTGAGAAACCTGCTGCTCTGGCCGATTACCGTCTCAGCTGTAGGACCGTAGCAATCATGATCGATCTGCACCAGACCCGGCGAAGTTGCGAGGCCGTATGGCGGGTGAACCTTCGCCGACCAGCGACCGTCTGCCGTATTGTAGACCTCGGCGCCGATACCTTCCAACCCGAAATCGAGAACCCTCTCGCCAGGTCCCGAGAGATTCGTGAAAACAAATCTCGGCAGGATCGGCAGGCTGGCATCAAAACTCCCGCCCAGGCAGCATTCGCGGCTCAGGTCCATTATCCCGGCCGTCTGTGCATTTTGGGAGAGGCAGACGCGAACATTCCACGCTTCCGTAACCACGCCGCCGTCGTACGTAACCGTGATAGGCTCGACGCTGACGAGCGACAGTGCCACGATTTCAATGCCCACCTGGTCTGAACTGCCATCGGAGGGCAGCGAGGCTGCCGACTTGCGCTCCACAATCCCGTCGACATCCGGCAAGGCCCCAAGGGGGTCGGTTGGCAGCGGGTCGCCGCCCCACACAACGGCACCGTCAAACGGGTCAGAACCCGGGCCGAAAAAGTCCGCCGGGACGGGGTAACTCGCAAATACGTTCGGGGGAATCATGCTGCCGTCGCGTGAGGTCTCCCAGAGATCCACGCCGGGCACCAGCACGATGGCGCAGGTGTCGCAATCGCTCAGATCAGAGTTGGTTCCCTCTGACCAGAGCTTCACATTGCCTGGAAAACCGTACAGGCTGATAAGATCGTCCCAGCTCCCCGCGGAGTTGAAGTAGTTGGCGCAGACGCGGCTGCCCGGCGGCGAGACAGCGCCGTCATCAGTTAAAATGTCCAGGAGGTCTAGGCCGGTGAGGTCGGGGCAGTAGATGCTGGCGAAATACGGGCGGCTCACACAGCAATCCGAGATCGGCACACCCACATCCCAAAGCCCCGGCTCAGGCAGAGTTACGGTGAATTGCGAGCCAAGACATTGAACCACACCCGGTTTGGGGCATTCGGGATCTGTCAGGTCAGCGGTGTAGATGATCGGCTGCATCGTCAGTACAAGCGCGCCAGGGGCTGCACTCCGCACGAGCCAGTGAACGGCTTCAACCTCAAACGGGTATGTGTTCACGCAACCCGTTTCATCCGGGTCCTGGTACACCGCATAATACTCGTTGCCGTAGAACCAGCCCGAAATGGCGTAGGCAGCCGGGCCATGCCACTCACCGTCACAGTTGGCCGCCGGCGCCCGCAATTGCTGATCGACACCCGCCGGGTACACCTCAGCAATCTTTGCTCCGGCCGGAAGCGCAAGGGACTGTACCTCACGGTCCTGTGTGCCGGGATTCACATCGACGGCCTGCATCACGGCCGCCGCCACAAGCACCAGCGACAGCGCTACCACAAGTACCACTCGTTTCATGGAGTAGACCTCCCTAAGCTTGAGATTCTGCGCCACCGGCTCAAAATGGCCGGGTTCGGCGCGTCATATCGTCAGATTTCTGAATGCTGATTCCCGAAGTCCGTCAAGGTGCGTCGACTGCGGCCTGCCGTGCCGCTCGAATAAAACATGCAAGGACCCTGAGTGCGCCGCTTGATAGCAACCGGACAGTACGATGAGAACCTTGCGTGTAAACTGAACTGCTGAAACGTCTAGGGCGCAAGTGCGACATACTAATATACACAGCAGGTAAGAAAACGCAAGCTGCAAAAGCCCACCGGCCGGACCGTAATTGGCCACGATTCCCGCCAGGCGGCCAACACCGCCTGTCGGCGACCGTACCACCTGACAGCCTGTCACCGGCGATACACCGGCCGCCGGTGGACTCAAAAGGTCGATCCGTATTTTGAAGTTGCGCGTGTTTACGTCTCACGCAATTTTGAACGGGCGGAAGCATTATCCCCGGAGAAACACAGACCGATCGCACGAGACGAGCCGGAAGTGAAGTTGATCTCAGGTTTCGTTGAACTCACTAAGCCGACCATAATGGTCCTTGTTCTCACGTCCGGGGCGGCCGGACTTGTCATGGAAGGCAGTCTGATCGGTCGGCCGGGGCCGTGTGGCTTATTCCTCCTGGGCCTCTTTCTGGCCGGCGGCTCGGCCAACGCTCTCAACCAGTATCTTGAGCGCAGGATAGATGCGTTGATGAGCCGCACTTGCGCCCGGAGGCCGTTGCCGCGCGGCAGACTGACCGGAACCCAGGCCTGCTTTTCTTCGCCGTCGGTCTCCCGGCGGTCGCGCTGGTGCTTCACTTGTGGATGGCGAGCCTTCTGGCCGGACTCGTCCTGATCTCGTTCGTGACCCTCAGATACGCAGCGGAGGGATAGATGCTACAACGCAGGACTTACCCAAAGATGCTCATCCTGGTCGTGGTGGCGACGATCCTCCTGGCCGCACTGGCCGCCCTTGTTGTGGATGGGGCCAACAGGTCACGCTCCCGGATCCCCGTGTTGGGCCGGGTGCCGCAGTTCGAGTTTACGGCCCACGACGGGCTGCCGTTCGGCCGCGAGCAGATGATGGGCAGACTGAGCGTCGTCGATTTCATCTTCACCAGCTGCCCGGGGGTCTGCCCGATCATGGCCTCGAAAATGTCCGGACTTTACAGGCTGTATGCAGGCTCAAACAAGGTTCAGTTCGTGTCCATCTCCGTCGATCCCGAGCGTGACAGTATCGCGGCGCTCCAGGCCTACGCGCACAACCAGGGAGTGACCGACTGCCGCTGGCTTTTTCTGCGAGCACCTCTGGAGCAGGTCGTGAGCCTCTCCGAGAACGGTTTCATGCTGGCCGCCGATGACCTCCCGGGCGGCCATGCTACCGCCTTTGTCCTGGTAGATCACCTGGCCAGAATCCGAAGCTACCACGACGGCCTGAACGATGCCGATAGCACGGCGCTGAAGGGACACATCCGGCAGCTGGCGCGAGAGCTTCCGTAGGCCGACTACCCCCCGACAACCGATTCGATCCCCTCAGACCTCCGGGCTTCAGCCGTCCGCCCGTCCGATTACCGGGCAAAGAAATAGGGGCCGACAGTTTGTGGCTCTGTCGACCCCGGCGTACCATAGGGGAGTTGAAGGTCCGATCAGGGGCAATCGGGACCCGCTATCGCAATATGCCCCTTCCCGGGCCGGGTAAGGCCGTAGAGGCGGTCGGGATCAGGCCGCGGCCGGTGCCTTTGTCCAGCGCGCCTGAATCGCTTTCCAGAGCAGCAGCTGATACAGAGCGCTGACCCCCACCAGAATGTAGATTATGCGACTGATAATGCTCATCTGGCCGAAGATGGCGGCGACCACGTCGAAATTGAACACCCCGACCAGGAGCCAGTTTAGTCCCCCGATGACCAGGAGAACCTCGGCAATGATGTCCAGTGTCTTCATCTGTACCTCCTCTTGGATCGACAGTACAACGTCGAAACGTCTAAAGGGCTTGAAACAAACAACCAGTAAATGCTCAATATCAATTCTCGTCTTCTCTGCGAAAATCTCCGTTTCCCCACAACCGGCGTGATCCCTGTCCGGACCGGTCGAACCGGCCGATACCGGTTGCGCACGGCCCGCCGGCAGCCAGGCAGAGGGCCTCTGGAAGCTCTGGTCGTCCGTCTTATCTGATGTATTGGCAAGGTGGAAACGGCAAACACGGACGGCTACCGAAGCTCACCGGCCGCCGGTGTCGGAGCCTCGGCATCCATATGCCATGTTCTTCTAGACAAGCGTATAGTAACCGTGTTGGGGACTTCAACAAAAAACTGCGGCCAAAGACTTCAAATCTTGTCCGGTTTCACTTCCACCCGGAGCGCCGGATTCTCCGCGGACGCGTCCGATTTCCGGGACAAGCCGGACCGTCTCCGGGCCACGAGTGAATCAGGCGTGATTGCGCAGCATCAGCTCTTTAGGATGCGGATTGAGATAGACCTGGTCACGGATGTATTCTACACCGTGTTTGATCACGTAGTGCCTGATCAGCGTCACCGGGACTACAAGGGGCACAAGCTCGTTCCGGTAGTCTTCGATGACCAGCAGAATGTCCTTCTTCTCCGGCGCGCCGATGAGGCCTTTGAGGAATCCCAGTATGTGCAGCAGGACGTTTACGTTTTTCCGGGCCGTCGTCTTAACGCTCAGCGCCTCCATCAGGAGGGCCGCGTAGCCGTCCCTTGCCTTCGGCAGCCCCAACTGCTTGACCTGTGCCACCAGTTGACCCATCAGCTTGTAATGGCTGGCGCTGTGAGCCAGCACCAGATACTTGTGCACGGTGTGGAACTGAACCAGCTTGCCGCGGGTCAGGCCGCCCCGGACCAGCGTCTGCCAGCGGTGGTAAGTGAAAACCCGTTCGATGAAGTTCTCCCGGATACGGCCGTCATTGAGCCGTCCCTCCTCTTCGACCGGCAGCAGGGGGTGATGCTCCATGAGAATTCCAGCGTACAGACCCTTGCCTTTTTTCTCGGGCATCCCGGACTCACGATAGACTTTGACCCGGGCCATTCCGCACGTCGGCGAGTCCTTCTTCAGGATGTAGCCGCTGATCCCGAACATATCCGGTCTGCCGACGCGCGTCCTGGAATACTGCACCATCTTCGAGGTCCAGTCGGTCCCGGACTTGCCGCCGACCATCCGTGGCGCCCCGACATCTCCCACCAGCCTGACCGCCTCTCGCGGCACACCCATGCCGATTTCGAGTTCCGGGCAGACCGGCACAAACTGAAAATACTCACCCAGGATATCGGTGATATAGCGGTCCCGTTTGTGACCGGCATCGAACCGCACCTTCTGGCCAAGCAAACAGGTGCTGATACCGACCCTGATGGGTGCATCGAGCGACTTTTTGACCCCTGCTTTCATATGCTGCCTCACCGGCTAATGCCGCCGACGGCCGCACAGTCGGGTGCGGCGGCCTGATCGCTCTGCAGCGCAAAATTGCGAGCAATCACCTTGGCCCGGTAGTCGAAAATCCTCTCAATCCGCCGCCTCACCAGGAGGGCATGCAGCAGTCGCCCGAGGATGCCGAAAGGAAGAACGTACCGAACCTCGTCGACGATGTTGGTGCCCTTCTCCGATTCATCGAACAGGTGGGTGTGATGCCAGAACGTATACGGGCCCTTGATCTGAACGTCCACGAACCGGTACGGCCGCTGGTAGTCCGTTATCATGGCCATCCAGTGAAACCGTACCCCGAAAACGCGCACGGCAAAATCCATCAGTGTCCCGGCCTTCTTCTCGATCGGACGCGGCGACAGGAGGATGAAGTCCATTGACGGGGGTGTGATAAGCGACAGGTCTTCCGGCCGTTCGAACATCCTGAAAACGTCGTCAAGCGACCGTTGCACAAACTGTTCCCGTCTGATGCTATAAATCTTCATGCTCCTACCTCCCAGCGAGTTTAGCGATCTCGGCGATGTAGCCGCGCACGTCGAATTTACGCTTGCAGCCGCCATAACTCATATAACGAATTTTGCCGAAAATATCACGCTCAAACCACGGCCGGTCATGAATTCCCCCGATGCTCCAGCCGATACCGGCGTACCCGCTGGGGTCATGGCCGTCAAGCTCGTACCTGTCGTTCAGGTGAATAGCGATACCGAGAGCCTCCTCGGGCGAGGCTGTCCACTCGAGTATCTTCTTGGCCCAGTACATGCGCATATAGCCGTGCATCTTGCCGGTCAGCACCATTTGCATCTGCGCCGCGTTCCACAGGTCGTCGTGCGTCCGTCCCCGCTCGAACTCCTCCAGCCCGTACAGGTGCGGCCGGGCATCGGAACGGTGCTCATGCAGCGTTTTTCCCGCCCAGTCGGGAAAGCCTTCGAAGGAATCGTAGTGTGGATTGTACAGGCAGAAGTTGTCCGCAAGCTCCCGCCGCACGATAAGCTCCTCGAGAAACGCCTCCTGCGACTTGATGTTACGGTCCTCGCGCTGGACTTCCAGCGCCACCCGCTGGGCCGAAATCTGACCGAAATGAAGGTACGGCGAAAGCTGCGATTGCGACTGCGCAGTCGGATCATTACGGGTATCGTAATAAGTCGCCAGCCGCTTCGACAGAAACGCTCTCAGCCCTTTGCGCGCCTCGACGGCCCCGGGCCTGAGCGAGGGCGGGACGGGGTATTTCGCCGATGAAGGCAACCTTGCGCCCGGTTCAGCTTCATCCCACGACCATGGATGTTTCCGGACACGCGGGAATTCCGTCAGGAACTGCGGCAACAGCCTCGTGATCTTGGGACGCAGCGTATAGGCGGCGTATTCCAGCTTCGGCGAGGCCACCCGGCAGGGGACGATATTATGTGCATCGACTTCGTAAACCGGTATGCCAGCCCGCTTCTCCAACCCTGCGACGGCCGCCCGGTGGCGGCGAAGGGGGCAAAAGTCGGTGACCAGTGCCGCGACGCCGTGACGGCCCGTGAACCGCGCGAGTTGCTCCTCCGGCTGCCCGGAGAAAAACAGAAGCGGTATGTTCAGCCGGGCCAGCTCTCCCTGCAACTGCCGCAGCCCCTCCAGCATGAAACCGTACTGACGCGGTGCGGCGGCGGCCAGTTGCGGGTCCGGGCAGATGGCTACGGCCAGGGGCTGACGAACCTCGAGCGCCAGTTCCTGCGCCAACAGCAGCGCCCAGTTGTCGCGAGCGCGCTGATCGCGATCCATCCAGTAGAGCACCGGCCCGTCGACCGGCCCGCCGGAGCGAATCGTTGTCACGCGCCGAGGGTCGACGACAGGTCGCTTTTTTGAAAGTCCGCTCATTGCTCGATGAACACCTTCTGCATGTCATGACGGTCCGGCCGATCACGCCCGCACTCTCCCGTAAAAGAACGTCATCGCAGACCGCTTGTGCCGGGAGAAATACATTCACGGGTATCCGTGTTGCACCACTCCGGTGCAAAACAAAACCCGGGCGCGAGATTGTCTCGGCCCGGGTCTTAAGATTCAATATCACTGGTGCCGCAAGATTAGTCGACGACTGCCTCGACACCCTTTTCACCGGCCACTCCCGGGTTGCCGAAACTGCCTCCGCCGGAACCGGCATTGCCAATGGCGAATGAATTGCCGGACATATCCACCAGGCTCACTTTATCCCGCACGATGCCATATGACGGGCCGCCGCCCCCGCCGCCGCCATGAGCGCCCGAGCCGCCGACCCCTCCGTGACCACCGGTACCGCCCGAGCCTGTGTTACAAATAAATAAAGTCGATCCGGCGCCACCCTTTCCGCCCGCACTGCCGCTTGCACCGGGGGCACCGTTGCCGCCGGCACCGCCCTGACCGGCTCCGGCCGTGCTTATGCTGTTACCTTCAAGCTCGGCGAAAGAACTGTTTGTCAGCAGCAGCCCGAAGGAGCCGCCGCCGCCGCCGCCCCCCTGACCTGCTCCACCCCCCTGGCCGCCGGCGCCGCCCCCGCCACCACCGCCACCGGACCGGTAACAGGGAAAACCTATTCCCCCACCACCACCGCCCCCGCCACCGCCACTGCCGTGAACACCGGCAGTACCCGGCTGGCCATCCGAAGGCACGTATTCGCCCGTACTCAGCGTGCCGAAAGCAGTTCCACCGGCGCCATTAATGCCGTTGGCGCCATCCCCTCCCGCGCCGCCCGACTTGCTAGCAGACCCGCCGGCACCGGGATCCGGTCCCTGGCCGGAGGCTCCGGCTTGGCCGGAACTCATAGTACCATTACCACCGCCGCCGCCTGCACGCGCTATATCTGAGGATCCGCTGGCACCCCCAAGAGCTGTCCCGTTTCCTACCCATTGGCTGCCGTTCCCGCCGGCGTTGCCCGGGACGCCCGGCGCGCCGCCTTCACCGGTCAAACCGGCCGCCCCGGATCCCGCCTGGATACGGTTGCGCGAAATGATAATATTCTGACTGTTATTCAAATTGACCCCGACCGAACTCTCGCCGGCCGACGCCGCGTGATCGCTCTGGATCACCAGGCCGTCAAGCGTCAGGCCGGTCACGTCCTTGCCGCGAACAGCCGTCGGCTCACCGCGGATTATCGTCTCTATCGTCCCCACGTCACGCCGCCACGTGCTCGCATCATACCCGCCGTACACACTCACGTTCGTCGCTAACGTCAGACTCCCCCAGTAGATCCCCCCGGTCGCGTATACGTCGCCCGGCGGCGTCAACGCCGCCGCCTGCGCTATGGCCGCCTGGATCGTCGCCAACGGCTCGGCCCGTGTCCCCGCATTGCCGTCAAGGCCCGTCTGCGCATTGACAAACAACGCCCGGTCAATATCCTCCAGCAAAAACACCATTACCGTGTCAGGTTCGCTGTCGTCCGTGCCGTTAGTCACCACCAGCTCGAATTGCAGTGTGCTCACCGTGTCCGGGGCCGTGAACTCAGGTGATTCACCCGTGAAATCTCCCGCCGTCGGACCGTATATCTGCCGCCAATCATAGGTCAACGCCAACCCCCGAGGATCACTGCTGCCACTGCCGTCAAGGATCACCTGCGCCCCCAGCGTCACGTCCTGATCCGGCCCGGCGTCGGCCAGCGGCAGGGCTGTTGTTTCGAAGGTCGATGTAAACTCGCTGACCATGGCGTGACCCGCCGTATCCGTCACATCCGTCGTGATCGTCACCGTGTACGCCGTCCCCGGCTCCAAAAGAGCGTCCGGCGTGAACGTCGCCTCGTTACCGACCGCCGCCACCGTCCCCGTCGCGCCACTGACCAGAAACGTGCTGGTCGTCACCGTGGCGATATCCACCGGCACCGAAAAGGTCGCCGTGACCGTAACGTCCGTCGGCGCCTTGGTCGCGCCATTGATCGGGTCAATCGCCACCACCGCCAGCGGCGCAAACGCCGTCGTAAACGTCGATGTATACTCGCTCGCCAGCGCGTTGCCCGCTTTGTCTTTGATGCCGGTCGTCAACGTCACCGTGTACGCCGTCCCGGCGCTCAAATCCGCGTCAGGCGTAAAAGTCGCCTCGGCGCCGTCCACGCTCACCGTCCCGGTGACGTCGCTCACCTTGAACGTGCTCGTATCCACGCTCGAGGCCGCCACCGCCTCGGAAAACGTCACCGTGATCTTAGCGTCCAGCGCCACTCCCTGGGACCCGTCCACCGGCACGCACGAAACCACTCGGGGGGCGGTCGTATCGGGCTCCGGCCCCGTTGTTTTGTCGTCCGAACAGCCGCCGACCACCAGGCCTGCTATGGCCGCAAGAGCGACGACATAATTCAACCACCGCCCGCCGACCGGCACCCGGCCCGGCCACGGCCTTACTATGATCTCATTACGTTCCGTGAGCATGACATGCTCCTCTTCTGATAACAAATAAGTTTTAGCATCCACTCAGCACGGGAGGGTTCCTCCGTCGATGCTGCTGGATGCGAGTTATTCCTCTTACCGGCGTAACTAAGAAGATTGATCTCTGGCTACCCGAACGCCGGGCGTCGATTGTGCCAACAACTTAGTATCTGTTGTCCGCGATGTCAAGCCCCGGCGAAGCAGGCAAAACAAAACCCGGGCGCGAGATGCCCTCGGCCCGGGTTGAAAAACTCTATTCCACTGGTGCCGGGAGCTTACATGACGACTTTCTCGACACCCCTTTCACCGGCCACTCCCGGGTTGCCGAAACTGCCGCCGCCTGAGCCGGCACTGCCGATGGTAAACGTGTTGTCGGCGGTTTCAACAAGGCTCCCGGCATCACGCACGATGCCATATGAGGAACCGCCGCCCCCGCCGCCGCCATGAGCGCCCGCGCCGCCGCTGCCTCCAGGACCACCCTTACCGCCGTTGCCCGTGTATAGTTCATATTTGTCACCACCGCTTCCGCCGGCGCCGCCGCCTGCGCCCGGAGCACCGCTGCCACTCGCGCCACCCGAGGCGCCGTTTGTCGTGGTGATGTCATTGCTATTCAGCACAACGTAGGAAGAGTTAGTCATAAGCAATCCGAAGGAGCCGCCACCGCCGCCGCCACCTTGGCCTGCTCCTCCCCCTTGTCCGCCGGCACCACCCCCGCCGCCGGCACCACCCCCCACCTGGAATCCATCGCCACTACCACCGCCGCCGCCACCACCACCACTGCCGTGGTCACCGGCACTGCCCGGCTGGCCATTCGAAGCCACGCACTCGCCCATACTCAGCGTGCCGAAAGCGCTACCTCCGGCACCATTAGCGCCGTTGGTGCCGTCTCCTCCTGCGCCACCCGGCGAGCCATCCCCTGCAATACCAGCTGACCCACCGGCTCCACCGCTCGGTCCCTGACCGGCGGCGCCGTCCGACGAGCCGAGCTCGCTGGTGGAGCCTCCAGACCCGCCGGACCTCCCGATGGCCGAGGATCCGCCAGCGCCCCCGGAGGCATTATCCCCCAATGGATGTGCGTCGTCGCCATCACCGCCTGCATTGCCCGGTGTACCTGGCGCTCCGCCTTCACCGATCAAACCCGCCGCCCCGGAGCCCGCTTCGATCCGGTTGCGCGAAATGACAATGTTCTGACTGTTGTTCAGATTGATCCCGACCGAACTCTCTCCCTCGGATGCCCCGTGATCGCTCTGAATTACCAGTCCGTCAAGCGTCAGAGCAGTCACGTCCTTGCCGCGAACGGCGGTCGGCTCACCGCGGATTATTGTTTCCACCGTCTCAACGTCTCGCCGCCACGTGCTCGCATTATATCCGCCGTACACACTCACGTTCGTCGCCAGCGTCAGACTCCCCCAGTAAATCCCCCCGGTCGCGTATACGTCGCCCGGCGGCGTCAGAGCCGCCGCCTGCGCAATGGCCGCCTGGATCGTCGCCAACGGCTCGTCCCGTGTCCCCGCGTTGCCGTCAAGGCCCGTTTGCGCATTGACAAACAACGCCCGGTCTCGATCCTCCAGCAGAAACACCATGACCGTGTCAGGTTCGCTGTCGTCGGTGCCGTTGCTCACCACCAGCTCAAACTCCAGCGTGCTCACCGTATCAGGAGCCGTGAACTCCGGCGACTCGTCCGTGAAGTCCCCCACCGCCGGACCGTATATCTGCCGCCAATCATAGGTCAACGCCAACCCCCGAGGATCACTGCTGCCGCTGCCGTCAAGGACCACCTGTTCGCCCAGCGTCACGTCCTGATCCGCTCCGGCGTCGGCCAGCGGCAAGGCTGTTGTTTCGAAGGTCGATGTAAACTCGCTGACCATGGCGTGACCCGCCGTGTCCGTCACGTCCGTCGTAATCGCCACCGTGTACGCCGTACCGGGCTCCAGGAGAGCGTCCGGCGTGAACATCGCCTCGTTGCCGACCGCCACCACCGTCCCCGTTACGCCACTGACCAGAAACGTGCTGGTCGTCACCGTCGTGACCTGCACCGGCACTGAAAAGGTCGCCGTGATCGTTACGTCCGTCGGCACCTTGGTCGCTAGATTCACCGGGTCAATCGCCACCACCGTCAGCGGCGCAAACGCCGTCGTAAACGTCGATGTATACTCGCTGGCCAGCCGGTTACCCGCTTTGTCTTTGATGCCGGTCGTCAACGTCACCGTGTACGCCGTCCCGGCACTCAGACCGCCATCAGGCGTAAAAGTCGCCTCGGCGCCGTCAACACTCACCGTCCCGGTGACGTCGCTCACCTTGAACGTGCTCGTATCCACGCTCGAGGCCGCCACCGCCTCGGAAAACGTCACCGTGATCTTAGCGTCCAGCGCCACTCCCTGGGACCCGTCCACCGGCACGCACGAAACGACGTGCGGGGCGGTCGTATCAGGCTCCGGTCCCGTTGTCTTGTCATCCGAACATCCTGCCAGCAGCACAACTGTCACTGGGCACATAACCCACGACAGCCACCGGGCCCCGCGTGTAACGGCCGGCAGCAAGCCGCTCACGATCGTCTCACGCCGATCTGCAAACATGGAACTTACCTCCTACGGGAATCGGGACGGGAAGCTTGGGAATCGAGCCAGGCTCCTCCCTGGTGTCATTGCTCAACCATCAGTGATCGCGCCGATACGCGATCTCGGAATGGTGAACCTCCGATGATAATTGCAAAGAGTCTGTTGCTGATTGAAATTACTCAGCCCGCGTTACTTTGTCAAGCACAGTTGCTGGTGACAGGACGTCGACGGGGTTGGTCACGCGACTGGCGAGCGCAAGATCCGCAGCCGCATAAGAAAAAACCCCCTCCCGGGGAGGGGGCTGAAAAGACGCGCGTCCCGGGCGCTAACGCGAAGTCGCGAAGGAGGATCGCCTGTTGGCAGGCAGGCCGCTCGGGTCGCCGGTTGCAATGTAATTGATCGCCGATTGCAGAAGGTCCAGAACATAGTTGGTGTTGTGCACACCCATCGAGCCGTCGTCCAGGACGAACAGGTAGTTGTAAACGGCGCCGGCGGAGTCGGCATCCGGAACGATCAGCGAGTCCTTTGGCTCTACTTCACCTTCATCGGTCGTGTCCACGAGGCCTGCGTCAAGCAGCAGGAACTTCAGGCTGTCGAGCAAGCCGGTGATTTCGTCACGCACAGTCTCTATTTCGGTATCTCCGTCGTAGTCGGCGAAGGCCAGCCGGTTAAGCGAATCGAGGGGCGGGTCCACGTGGCAACCATCCCGGTTGCAGCCGGTCAGGTTTTCAATATGGCGCTCGTGGTTGGCCACGTTCCAGCTATGGCCGCCGACCGAGGCGTGCACGGAGGCGGTCCGCATGTGACATTCCACGCAGCCTTCCGTGACCCCGGTGCTGTGCCAGGAGTTCCTGTAAGCGTACCCGTCATACTCGTACGCGTTGACACCGAGCAGCATGTCACTCTGGACACTGTAGTGGGGACTCCAGCGGGAAGTGAGCATGACACTGTCAACGACGTAGGTCGCCGCGTCGCGCCGTCCCTGGTGGCAGGCGGCACAGAGATTGGACGAACCCCGATCGTACGTCGTCACCTTGTCGGCCAGCGTCGCCGCGGCCTCGAGACGCAGCCCGAAGGCCCCGCTGGAATGCGGCTGGTGGCAGGTGAAGCAATCGATCCGCGTGAAGTAGTCACCGCTGGCGTCCTCACCCGTCACTTCGGCCACGAACCCCTGATGGGTGTGGCACTTTTCACAACTGCCGTAGCTCGACGAATACAGGCGATTCCGATTGGTGTTCTCACCGGTGGCGTGCTGCGAGTGCTTGTACTGTTCCTGGGCGACCTTGAGCACAACGTCCTTGTCGCTGTGACAGCTGAAACAGCCGGTGGAACCGGTATCCGCCAGTTGAACGTCGCCGGTGATTTCCCGGTCGCACCCGGCCCAGACAAGCGCAAGTGCCGCGAGGGCCAGCAGCATCAGCTTGATTCCTCTCATTATTTCCTCCCTTGGCAGTGCTTATTCTCTTTCAAAACCCGTTTCCCTTGTCTTCGCGTCTATCCCGTGGCCGTTCGGCCCGAGTCTGTCAGAGTTCCTTGATCAGGTTGACCTCAACTACGTTGGCCGTGTAATACTGCGTGTAGACGGGTGAGGGATCAGCCAGATCATCGAAGTTGAAAGCGCTGTAGATGACCTCCAGCTTGTGATCGCCGGCGAACGTGAACCTGGCCGTGAACCGCACCGAGTAGCTCTCGACGTCAAGATCCTGCCGGCTGCGCAGGTACGTTCCGCCGATCCCGCCCTGCAGGTGACGGTACCAGGTCGACAGCACTTCGCCGTCGATCACGTGCTCGCTGAAACTGAACTTGCCGCCGGCGTTTTCACACTCTCCGTCGTAGTACATGTACGCAGCCTGCAACTGCCCGTACCGGGACCACACCAGCGTGAGTTGTGACGCGGCCCTGATGAACCCGGCGCTGCTGCCGATGTCATCGTTCTGCGTCTTCCTGTTCTCGACCTGCACCTGAGCGGTGCCGTATTCAAACCGGTAACGCAGCGACCCCCGGTAGCGCGAAAAATCCTCGTCGCCGGTCAGCGTACGACCTTCCTCGACGTTCCTGCTCTGGGCCCCGTATCCGGCCTTGACGGTCAGTTCCGGCAGGACGTTGTACCACCCCGAAAAAGAGTACCCGTTGGTCGAGATCTCGTCGCGCACGTCGTCGTTAACGGCCACGCGATATCCGGCGGAGAATCCGCCCTGACGGGGCCACACTTTGCCGGCATAAACGGCATGGGAGATATTGTCGGTGGCCGAGAGGTCGCCGGTCCGCCGCGCCCGGTCAAACGCAAAACTGTAGCGGAGGCTGTAGCCCTCGCCGTAGTAAAAGCGGGCACCGCCCCAGATCGTATTAGCCGTCAGCGTATCCTGCCGCTCGGTGATTTCCTTCCGGTAATGCTGAAAGCCGACGTTGAGAAGCACGTTTTCGTATGACGGCACCGGAGCCGCGGCCGTCACCCTGAGCCGCTTGGACAGCCGGTCGTTCGTAGCATTGGTGTCATCGTTGAAGTCCGATCCCCGGTACTCAAACTGGGCCATCCTGCGCCCTTGCCGGAATCGGAAACCGGCGTTGAACTGCGTCTGCACGTAATCGATGCCGCGGGCTGCCGGGACACCGCTCGCGGCCGCCAGCTCAACCAGGTCGCCTTTCCTGCAGATGCGGTCGATACCTCCGAACAACCTGACGTATCGATGCGGCTCGACCCAGAACGCGGCCCCGCCGCGACGCCGCCGGGTGAAGCGATCGCCTTCAAAACTGTACGTGCGCCGGTACTGGTCATTCCTGACCGTGACCCCGTACACCCCGGGGCGCGATATTCCGGCGTAGAGATTGCGGTTGTTCAGGGTCAGGTTTTTCAGGGTGCCGAAAACGCGGGTGCCGTTGTCGAACTGATACCGGAACTTCTCCAGGGACAACGACAGTCCCTCATAGAGATTGTAGGTGGGTTGATTTACGCCTCGATTGCCTTCATCGTCAACGAGCACGAACCCCACCCGGACATTTCCACCGTATTCAGAACCAGCCGCGGCAGCGCCCAGGCCGGCAACGATGGCGAGCACCACGGTCAGTCTGCCTGCTGCTTTCAAACTCATGGCTCATCCCCCTACTTGCTGACGTGGTGGCAGAAACACGAGGTCTGGCTGCCGCCGAGTTTCAATCCCAGGAACGGGTCGAGCAGATAGGCATTCTTCGGCTCATTCGACCCGTGAACTTCACTATGGCAATCCACGCAACTAAATCCGGCGTATTGCCCGCCGTGCGCCGTCTGCGCATGCAGGGGGCCCACGAGGTGACACTGCCGGCAGAGCGCGGAGCCGGGCTGATCGAGCAGCCGCTCGTTCGAACTGCCGTGCGGCGAATGACAGGCTACACAGCCCCCGCCCTCCGTCGTAAAGGAGCTTCCGGCCTCGTGCTCCCAAAGGTACGGCCCGCTCTGCTCAGGATGACACCGATAGCAGTTGACGTTTCCGCCGTGCCCGTAGTCCGGCTCGTTCCGGCCGACAAAGTCGTGGCAGTCCAGGCAGGAGATGTTCCCGTCCGTCAGGGGATGATTCGACCGCCGTTGGAACTGGTTGCCGACGCTAACATGGCAATCTTTGCAGAACCGGGCCTCCTCGTCGACCAGCAGGCCCGCCAGGCCGCCGTGCACCGAGTGGCAGGCCGTACATGACAGGTCCGGACCCGCGTGCGGGTCCAGACCGAAAACGCCCGCCTGCCCGTGCGCCTGATGGCACTCAGTGCAAACTTTCTCCACCTCTAATCCGATCTGGCGGATCGGATTGGAAATGTTCTCCACCGACGGATCTTCAGCGTGCACTTCGCCGCCCTCATGACAGTTCACACACGCCACCTGTACCCTGGCCTCTGTCGACTGCGAGCTTAGCCGGTGAGGTCCAGGTCTGAGCGATTCGCCATAGGTAGCGTGGCAGGTCAGACACGTCTCGTCGTCCGGCTCCGGAACTCCCGCCCAGACCTGGAAGGTCCAGACCAGAAAAGCGGTCAGTACGACCATCCAGCCCGACGCATGCCTCTTGTTTCGGTCCCCTCGATTCATATTCTCCCCGTAAATGCTGTGCATTTGGTCGTGGTATGCTTATCGACCGTCTCGGAAAAAAAACAATATTAAAACTGTAGATTTTGTCCCGTAAGCCCTCGATTACGGCTGCAACCGAGCTCGGCCCGCTTAATCTATTGCAAATCTTCGAATTAGAACGGGAGCCAGAAGCCGGCTGCTATCATACTCCGTCACACTGTCCCCTTACCTTCGGCGGCAATTGTCAGGTTTCCGACCTGGGCTCATCTCATCAGCAGCCCTGTTACGGCTGCGGGTCGGCACGTCTAAGTCGGAGTTTGCTCGTGTGATGTCGGGATTGCCGGGGCTGCTTAAATGTCGGCGTCTACCGTGACCATTGTCAAGAGTAAATATCCCCGGTAGCAGGCTCGGCTGGACTTGCGATCAGGATGAATGGGGTAACAGATGGAAACGGCTCTGGACGGGATCATGTCTGCCGGTCCGGCACGGCCCCTCGATCCTGTGGCGCCACCGCTTCGGGGCAAGTGCGATCCAGTTCGAGTCTCACCGCCTCACCGAGCATTTCGCGGGTGAACGGCTTCTCCAGGAACTGACCGGCACACTGGGCCAGGAGTTGCTGCACCCGCCTGGTGGCCGTGAACCCGCTGACGACGACGGCCTTTTGGCCGGGATGATATTTTGCCATCTCCCGGTACGCATCCAGACCGTCAAAGTCTTTCTCAAGAATCATGTCGAGGACCACCAGATCAGGCGGCGTCCGTTGCACGCAGGCTGCGGCCTCCCTCCCGGTGCCGACACCTTCGACCACGTAGCCAAGGCCGGAGAGCAGTCGACAGGTCAACTCAAGCTGTTCGGGGACGTCGTCCACCACGAGAATGGACTCTGTGCCGGTGCGGGCCTCGGCCCGGGCAGCCTGGTCCGCGGCCACATGTGTAATCGGGAAATACATGGTGAAATCGCTGCCCGTGCCGACCTCCGAACGAACGTCGTAATAGCCCTCGTGATCTTTCAGAATGCCGTACACCACGGCCAGCCCAAGCCCGCTGCCGCTTCGTCCCATCTTCTTCTTGGAATAATAGGGTTCGAAGACGTTCGGAATGTCCTGCGGGTTGATGCCAATCCCGCTGTCAGTCACGGTCAGCAGCACGTATTCACCCTTGTCAATCTGGTCATACCCGCTCTGGAGTCGGTCGAGATAGGCCTGCCCGGTGCTGATGTTAAGCGTGCCGCCGTCCGGCATGGCGTCGTATGCGTTAATCACCAGATTCATGACTACCTTGGAAAGGTGAGCCGGTGACCCCATGACGTTGGCAATCGAGTGATCCAGGGGAGTATTCACCGCGACCGCCGGATGCCGCGATCTCTGGTCCCGAAAACCGGCCGAATCAAGGTATTCCTCGACAAGCTCGTTCAGGTTGACCGGTCTCATTTCGTAGCGGCCGCGGCGCGCCATCGCCAGCAGGTCCTGAACGACCTCGGCTGCCCGCCTGGCGGACTTACCGATAATCTCAAGGTCACGGCGAACGGGACTGTCGTCAGGAAGCTCCGAGAGTATGAGTTCCGGGTATGCAACCAGCGGGCCGATCATGTTGTTCAGGTCATGCGCCACCCCGCCCGCCAGCAGCCCAACCGACTCCATTCTGCGCGAGCGCTCGAGCTCCTGCTGGAGCTTCTGACGTTGTGCTTCGGCGCACTGACGTTCACGGACGAACCGGCGCGTATCACCGCGCCTGAGGAGCACCAGGCCGGCCATCAGTGCCAGGACCAGAGCGGTTGCAAGTCCTGCTATTGGAATTACCCAGTGATGAAGATACCCACCCTGTTCCAGGAGCACCGACTCATGGTATTGCACGGCCAGCCACAGCGGCTGCCCGGAGGGCAGAGTGGCCGTCCTCCACAGTATCATCCCCGACCCGATCCTGAACGCGGCGGGACGGTCGGCAAAGACGGAGGCCACCCCATGCTGGCGGAACCGCGAGTTGAACCAGTCATACATGGCCTCCGAACCTTCACCGCAACTTACAATCGTACCGCCTTCACCGGCCAGGAGAACCGAGGGCCGGTAGTCGTTGCTCTGCAGTTCTGCGGCGAGACTGCCGGTCGGAACCACACCGACAATCATACCGTCCAGTTTCCCCCCTGACCTGACCGGCACCGAGTAAAGCACGCACTCCGGACCGACATTCCGGAAAACGGGATCGCTCAAAAGCCCCCTGAGGTCCGGATTGCGGTCAAACGAGCTTCTCTGCATTTCGAGAGCAGATCGCACGCACCCGAGATCCGCAATCTCTGAGCCGTTATGGATACTGTCTCCGACGGGCACGAGCGGCCGCAGAGTCCAGTCCGGTTGATTTTCAAGGACGTACAACCCCTTCAACTCGCCTCGCTTCAGAGGTCCGGCTGCGATATCCTCAACCAGCGGATAAGAATGAAATCCGGACGTTGTCACGCCTGCGTCGTGGCTGATGAACGACAGCACGGTATGAATGCCGTTGAAGAACCCTCGCACGTGCTCGCACGTATCGTCCAGCCTGGCAGACTTCTCGAGCAGGAGTTGTCTTTTCAGCTCGGAGTGATGCGCCAGGTGGTCATACACGAGGAGACTCGTAATGGCCAGGGTCAGTAACATCGTGACCAGCGGCGCCGCCGCTGTCCAACGCTTCATGCCCCCTTGAGAACGAGCGTCCTGGGGAGGTGTGCTTGCAAATCTCCAGTTACCCATTAAGCCGCCTGCCCTACACAGTAGGGTCGTGTGTCCAGGTTCTTTGCAGCAAGACTACTCGTTGCGCAAACCCCTGTCGGACATTGTCACCCCTTTTATCGGCAGGTCATTAGACCCGTTAAGCAAGAAATCGTCACTGACAGATTCTGTCAGTACAACTTGAAGGACGAGTCATGTCCGGGAACATTGCGGGGCTGTCCTGGCGTGAAGAGGACACCCCCGCCTCAGGAAGATCCAATGACATCATCGGCCGACAACCAGGTTTGAGGACAGAATGTCAAGACGGGCGGCCGCAGGCACTGACATGACGAGTGGTGTGACTACCAAGCCCGCAGTCAGACAGCATTGATCCGAAACCACCGCTTGCGGTGACGATCCCTATTGTCCATCATCGTTTCAACGCAGAGACTAATCTCAGCCGCCAACCAGCGCCGGCCACCGTCGGCCGGGCGATCCGGGCTGAGGCTACCGGGCCGGGCGTGCGAGGTCGGTCGGCTATCCCAGGGCGACGTCGAGTACCATCATCACCGTAAATCCGAGCACGGCTCCCATGGTAGCGGCATCGGAGTGACCGCCGGTCTGTGATTCCGGAATCAGTTCCTCTACGACGACAAATATCATGGCTCCGGCTGCGAAGGCAAGTGCATAAGGGAGAATGGGTTGCACTATCAGTACCAGGGCGGCGCCGAGGACGCCCGCCGCCGGTTCCACCACTCCGGAAAGCTGACCGTACCAGAAACATCTCCCCCGAGACAGACCCTCCCGCCGCAGCGGCATTGAAACGGCCAGTCCTTCCGGGAAATTCTGTATGGCGATACCGATGGCCAGAGCAATGGCTCCGGTCAGCGTCGCCGACGGCAAACCGGCTGCAACGGCCCCGAAAGCTACACCCACCGCCAAGCCTTCAGGCACGTTGTGCAGGGTGATCGCCATAACCAGAAGCACGCTCCGCTGCCAACTGGTAGAGACACCTTCCACCCGGCCGTCCGGCATTCTCGGGTGAACGTGAGGCAGTATCCAGTCGACACCGCGCAGGCAAACGCCCCCCGCCAGAAAGCCGATGGCGGCAGGCATCCAGGCAGGCAGTGACTTTCCCTCGGACATCTCAATCGCGGGGGCCAGCAGCGACCAGAAGCTGGCCGCTATCATTATGCCGGCTGCGAATCCGAGCATTATGTCCATGGCCCGCTTTGTGGGTTGTCGAGCCAGGAATACGCCGGCGGCACCCGCCGCGGTGGCGGCCCATGTAAACAGAGTAGCCGCCAGTGCCTGCAAAATCGGATTCAGACCCAAAAACCAGTCCACTATCCCCATACTCGGCACCTCATCAGCTTGCCCACGTTGGTTATCGCCTGGACAAAAGGAACTCAGCCAAAGCGCCGTGACAAGCTTTTTTCTTCGGCGCTGCGAAAAACCACGGCCGCGGGGTTTCGAGACGGTCACAGGGGTGAGTCCCCTTGCGTTCGCTCGGCCACATCAGTAGACTACGGCATGCCGGCGGACCCGTTGGACATTCATCGGCGTGCCTTCGTCGCGGACCTTCACTGTGATACACTCCTGTTTATCAAGACCGGCCTCGACGTATCCATAAGAAACGAGACCGGCCACGTCGATCTGCCCCGGCTGAAGCAGGGCGGCGTCAACCTCCAGGTCTTCGCCTGTTTTCTGCCCGTACAAATCCCGGCCGACGAGGCCGTCGCCTGGGTTGACGAACTGCTCGGCTTGCTCGTTGTCACCACCGCCCGAAATGAACAGGAGGTCGCCATCTGCACGACGACGGCTGAAGCACGGCGGACTGTCGCCGAGGGCCGCATCGCCGCCGTGCTGTCAATCGAAAACGGGCAGGCCATCGCCGGTAACCTGCACAACCTGGAGTACTTCTATCGGCGCGGCGTCAGGTCCATGACGCTTGTGCACGCCGTCTCGCACGACTGGTGCATCTCATCGGCCGACCCCGAACCGGCCTTCGACGGCCTGACTGACTTTGGGCGCGACGTTGTGCGCGAAATGAACGGCCTCGGCATGATCGTCGATATCTCACACCTGTCTCTCGAGGCCGTCAGGCAGGTGCTCGAGGTATCGAAGGCTCCCATTATCGCGTCTCACTCGTGCGTCCACGCGCTCTGCCCCCATCACCGGAACCTGAGCGACGACCAGATTCAGGCCGTGGCCGACACCGGCGGTATGATCGGCGTGAACTTCTGCGGCGCCTTTCTCCTGCCCGAGTTCTTCCTGGTGTCCACTGCCTTCACCGAGGCTCACGAGGAGGAATACGAAGCCGTCCTGGAATTGATGAGCGGCATGCATAAAGACGACGCATATAGACTGCGTTTCAAGAAACTCTCACCCTTTTTGGACGCCTGGAGTACGAAGATGCTGTCCGTTCCGACCGCCGTGACCATGGTCGCAGATCACATCGACTACATTGTCAATTTGGTCGGTCCGGAATACGTCGGCCTCGGCTCCGATTTCGACGGCATAATTCACCCGCCGATCGACCTGGCGGACTGCTCGATGATGCCGAATATCACGCGCGAACTCGTCCGGCGCGGGTACGCCGAGGCTGACATCAGAAAGATTCTGGGCGAGAACTTCATGCGAGTGTTCGCCCAAGTGTGTGACCGGTAGGGGGTTAGCCCCTCGCACGGCCGGCTCGATTTCGACGCGGCGGGCCGGGCCTGAAGAACCACGTGAGTTCGGATCGCAGGCCGGCAGGTCATCGCGGCGCTGGTTCCGGGCGGGCCGGGATGCCGCTTCTGAAGGCGCGGAGACCTTTTCGGGGACCCGATCGAGCGCCCGCCCGGCCTATCAAACCAAACAAAAGCATTGACAATGGCGTCGAAAGTATTAAATTTCAGGTGATATGGTGGGGGTATGTATGCTCCACCGCATCGGTACTACTCTACTTGTCCTGTTTGCTCGCGAGTATTGGTCCCGCTGAAGGGCAGGATCTGCGCTATCTACCCGGATAAGAAGTTGTGCCGGGTGGGAGTGTTCTCTTTTGTGCGCCGGTTCTGTTCCCGTGGCGGCTCCTGCGTACGCAGCACGCAATTGGCACCGGCACAGATAACCTTATCGGACGCGTAAGTATGCACTAAGTTTCGGTCAAACGGGCGCAACGGCGTATTGTGCCGATTTCTGACTGGTCTTGCGCCCGACGAAGGGAGGTGATTTCGCAGAAACGAGTGACACGGACGCAATCTCCAGCTACAATCACGAGGCAAGACTGTTGCGTCGAGCAGGGCGGTGCTGCACATCCGCGCGCTGCTCTCGATTGCTGAGGTTGGGAAGAAATTTTGAGCATTGAAAGGAGCAAAGATGACAAAGAAGCTTTTGTCATTACTGGTCTTGGTTTCGCTGATGGTGGCCCTGATGGCGGCTACCGTGGCTTCCAAGGCCTGGTTTGACCCACGAAATCGCGTGACCAGTGACATATCCGACCGGGTCACCAAGTATAGTTTCCCCAAGGTTGCCTCAAAGCCGGTTGCCTGGGGTGACGTGCCTGACCAGGCTGAGGCGATTACCTCCTATCCATATGCCGGCCGATCGCTCGGCGCGGCAGCCGCTCCGGCGGCGGTGGAATCGCCCGGTTTCCCGGTTATAATCAGCTATAACGACGACCAGTTGTTCCCGGGCGGTAACCATCAGGTGGACTTTCGCGGTCCCGCACCGTCCGTACACTTCGTTTATGGCTGGGCCAGCGGTCCTTTGGTCAACGGTCTGATCGGTTACAACGTGTACGACCCGACGGGCGCCGGTGACTGGCCGCGCGGCGCCGGGGTGGGCTGTTTGATCAATGCGACCGACGAGGAAGGTCTGTGGCCGAATATGGCCGTCTCGCCGGCGGGGTATGTCGTTATAGGCGCCGTCGATAACGCCGGCGGTTCGCGCGACAACCACTTCTACTCGCAGCCTTCACAGCACAGCTGCTTTTTCGGCGCCGGCTGCCTGATCCTCCCGACGCAGTACAATGCGACGTTCCTGACACCGGCCAACTACCTGGGACACCCGAGGATCGAAATCCAGGAGTTCGGCGGCGACACCATTGTCCACTGCATCGCGGTGGAAAGCGAGTTTACGGTCACCCACGCGGGCAACCCGTTTGACATCCGCGGAAACACCATCAACTACTTCCGGAAGTTCGGGGAGAAGATGGATGCGACCTGCGCCTGGGAAGGGCCGTTTCTGATTGACATTATGAACTCTTCGTCCGGCGTGCAGGACATCTCGAACGGCTCTATTGCCGCCTCGAGGGTGTCCGGCAAAGTTGCGGTGGCCTACACCAAGCAGCACGCGCTCGGTATCGTGGAGAACCAGCGGTACGACGTGGAGGTGTACTTCCGAACGTCCACCAATGCCGGTGCGACCTGGGGTCCGCAGACGAACATGACGAACTACTCGCGGATCCTGCCCTCGCAGACGGCCTTTATTAACACCCATTCGATCTACGATTCGGAAGACTACCTGCACATTATCTGGACCGCCGACCAGACGGTGGAGAACGTCTACGACGATCCGATTTACTTCTGGGGCGACTTCTCGGCCAGCCTGTACCACTGGAGTGACCGGGTCCCCGGACCTAACGCCGGTGGTACCATTGTCAGGGCGCACAACGCCAACTGGGGTATCGCCTATAATACGCAGGTATGCGGTTTCGGGGCGCCCGGCGTCAGCTACATCGGTTATGAATCGATCGCCGAGTGTAACGGCCGTCTGTACTGCTTTTTCAGCCAGTGGCTCGATGCCTGGGGCATTTTCGGCCCCGCGCAGGTTGACGACTGTGCGAGCGGTTTCACGGACCGGTACTACGCGGCCAACGGTGAGGCGGCCATGGTGGTCTCAAGCTCTTTGGACGGCCTGCTGTGGGATGCAGCGCGAAACCTGAGCAAGAGCTACACGCCTGGATGCGACTCGGCCGGCTACGGCGGCGTATGCATGAACGATTCGCGTATTACCGTGTCCCGGTACGGGATGGACAGTGCGGCCTACGGCCAGGCCCTGACCTGGCCGGGTGACGAGCTCGTCGTTCCGGACAACGGCACCTGGACCGATCCGTACTATCTGCACGTCTTTTACACCGAGGACCACTACCCGGGCCCCGGTTGGAGAGATCCTGAGACGTACAACATGACCACACCGAATCCGCTGAAGTGGATGCGGATACCGTGTGTGGAACCCATCGAGGCTCCGCAGATAATACTGTCTGCGGATACGATCGGGTACCCGGATTACGTCCAGCACGGCGACACGACGCTCGAGACGATCATTGTCACCAACGACGGCAACGTGCCGCTTACGGTGGACTCGATCAAGGCATTCGAGACTTCCGCGCCGTCCGGTTGGCTCGGCATAACCAAGACCGACATGACGGTCGGGGCCGGCGTTCTCAACACGGAGACCTTCGGCATCATCATCAACAGTGGCGGGATTGTCAACGCCCCGGGGACCATCGTGGCTCTCAACGGCGAGGTCTCAGTGTGGTCCGACGCGGCCAACCGCGACTCCACGGGCGTCGTCATTCAGTACATTGTTGCTGACACCGTCGTCGGCATGGAGTGGGATACGCTCAGCACCTACACCGGTGGCGGCACCGATGACTTCGTGCAACTCGTCCTAGCCAACACGGGCGGCATGGGCCAGAACGGTCTGACTTCGGTAAACCTTGACTATACGGAGTCCGGCAACGAATGCGACGCTGTCGCCACCGTGTACCTTTACAGCGGCGGTCCGCTGGCCATGCGGCGCGACATTGTCGATACCGACACCTCGTTTGTCATGAGCTATTCCATGCACCAGGCGAATTTCGCCACCGACATTTCCTTCAAGCCGGTGCACGACAGGGCGTCGCCCGCACCGATCGCCGGCACCAACTTCGATGGCTGGTTTAGCGGCACCTTTGTCAACCGCGACACCACCATCGCCGCGGAGTGTGAGTGGTACGCGCCCACCGGCGGGGCCGACAGTTCCGACTTCGTTATCGTGCGCACCCGCTTCTTCTCCTACGACGGTAACCCCCATGAAAACATGGTGTTCGGCGAGGTAATCGACTGGGATATCGTCGCCGTGAACGGCACCGGTGATCAGTCCGGGGCGCTGCCGGAGTACAACACCGTCTACCAGCAGGGTACGGACACCACCACGACACCGTGCCAGCCGAACAACAATCGCTTCGGCGCTTCCATGCTGCTGGGATATTACACCAACGAGGAGTTCAACACCGATCCGTGCGCGGGAGTATGCACCCCCTATGGCGTGTACAGCGCCCGCAACGACAGTGATATCTTCGTTACCGACACCTTCCCGGATGGCTCGACGCGCCGCGACGGCAACCTTTACCCGCCGATGCTGTGGGAGAAGACCGACACCCTCGCGGGCATACACGCCATCGATGAGGTCGATGACCTGCATACGGTGTCGACGTGGTTGCACGACTGGACGCTGGGCGGCACCGACACGCTCGAAGTGTACTCGGTCGTGACGTCGGTGCACAATGGCACAGTCGTCGACCTTAAGGCCAATCTCGACGCCGCCTTCGAATGGTACCGCGTCAACCTTCGCGACGGCTGCGAAGATGTGTGCGGCTGCTGCAAGAACGTCGTGGGTAACGTCGACGGCGACCCGGGTGAAGTCGTCGACATCGGCGACCTGACGGCGCTGATCGACTACCTGTTCATCACCAAGCCGGCTCCGGTCCTGCCGTGTCCGGAGGAGGCCAATATCGACGCTGATCCCGCTGGTGTCATCGACATCGGCGACCTGACGGCGCTGATCGACTACCTGTTCATCACCAAGCCGGCACCTCCGCTCAATCCGTGCTAATGGCTGTGCTGAACGGTATTTAGTTAGATGCATAACCACCCTCGGCCCGGGGCCGGGGGTGGTTTTTTTGCCTGCGCGAACCGTCACCGGAACCCGCGCATGGGGTGCTGTACATACATAGCCCTTGACAAGCCGGGCCCGGCCCGGTATTGTATGGCAGGGAGGAGGCGTGTGATCGCAGCGCCCATGACTCGTCCGCAGCGCAGTCATGATCAGACTTCACTCTTTGCTGATCCCGAAATATGAGGGATTTCAGACTCCACCCGACCTGATCACAGCACCACGCATTCCGCCTCCGGGTTTCTTAGAGCCCGTGCGCGGGTGAGTTGCGGGCAGGGCCGCCACCGGTACCCGCAGATTTCCTCCTGACCGGTGCGGCGGCTCGCCGCGTTTTCCGGGCAAGTGGTTCCAAGCCGGATAGACGTCGCAACGACCGGTTCCGGAACAGATTTCCCAGGACCGGTGACGGTCTATACGCCCCCCAGGCAGCTTCTCGCGCTGGCGGAAACGGGGCGGTGAAGGGAGGTGATCCATAAGCGGAGAGTAACACAGTCGGCCTGGCAGAGTCCGTATGTCCGGTCAAGACAGGCGCAACTCCTAATATCCCAAGCTCTTCCAGCCGACAACATGTAGTATACGCTGTCACAAGGGTACTTAAATCGTTCGAGGAGAGTTGAAATGGCAAAACGTTATCTATCCTTGGCAATCCTGGTCTTGATCCTGTGCGCGCTGTTTGTGGGCACGGCCGTATCGAAGGCGGTCTACGACCGGCGTGATCGCGTCCAGGATGACCGGTTGACCAAGATCACAAGGTACGCCCTGCCGAGTGTCCGCGACAATTTGGTGGCGCGGGGCGTTCCGGAGGACTTTTCGGCCTGGCCGGCCGATCCCTCTCGTCGCGATGCCAGAGCGTCGCTCGGGGCCGCCCAGCCAGGCGCGGTTCAGTCGGCCGGTATGGTCGTAGACAACACGTACATGGATGACCAGTACCGCCCGCCGGCCGGGCATATGGTCAGTTTCGGCGGGCCGACCCCGTCGATCCATTTCACGTATTCGGACGCCACCTCCCCCTCGGCCAACTCCCGCTTCGGGTACAACATCTATGACCCGGTCGCTGCGGACTGGCCACGCGGTTCCGGGGTTGGCTGCGAGGTACAGCCCACGGACCAGACCGGCCAGTGGGTGATGAACGACATCGATCCGCGCGGACTGCTGGTTTTTGGTGGTGAAGACGACGCCGGCGGCAGTGCCGACAACCACTTCTATTTCCAGCCCTCACAACACAGTTGTTTCTTCGGCGCCGGCTCGGTGATCCCGGCGGTTCAGTACAACGACGGGCACTTCCTGGACGTCACCAACCACCTCACCTTCTGCAAAATCGAAGTCCAGGAATATAACAACGACACCATCATGCACGTTCTGGCCGGCGAGAGCTCGACCGTAGCGCATCCCACAGCCCGCAACCTGCTCGAGGGTGCCATCTCGTATTACCGCAAGCTGGGAACGGGAGACGCGGGAACGTGGGAAGGTCCGACGGTGATGGACACCACGGCTTTCTACGTCAACGGCAGCATTGCCGCGTCGCGCGTCTCCGGCGACGTAGCCGTGTCGTACACCCACTACCACGACATGGCCTATGCCAACAACCAGGTATATGATGTCGAGGTGTTTTTCAGGCTGTCGGACAACGGCGGGGCCAGTTGGGGTCTGCCTACCAACCTGACCAGTTACCCGCGCACGGGCACGCAGGCGTCCCACGCCGCCTGGGTAGAGACCAGTGCGCTGTACGACTCCGAGGGCGGCCTGCACATCGTTTTTAACGCCGAGCCGATTGTCGCCGACCCGTACAACGACCCGATCTTCTTCTGGGGTGATTTTTCGTCAAGCATGTTCCACTGGACCGATCGCGTCCCGGGTCCTAAAGCCGAAGGCACCATAACGCGCGTACATAACGCGGAATGGGGCATCAATTACAACACCCAGGTCTGCGGGTTCGGAAGCCCCGGGACGATGTACCTGGGTTACTTCTCCATCTCCGAATGCAACAGCCACCTGTACACGGTGTTCACCCAGTACCTTGACGCCTGGGGTAATTTCGGCCTGCCACAGACCGATGACTGCGCCAGCGGTTTTGCCGATCGCACCAGGGCGGCCAACGGTGAGATCGCCATCTGCGTCTCCACGACTCTCGACGGCATCCTCTGGGACGCAGCACGGGATCTGACCAACTCCTACACGCCCGGCTGTGATTCGGCCGGCTACGGCGGCACCTGCATGAACGATACGCGGCCTACGCTCAGCCGCTACGGCATGGACAGCTCCGCCTACGGCGTCGAGTTGAAATGGCCGGGTGCCGATTTCGTGGATCCGAGCGGTGAGTATACCGGCCACCACTATCTGCACGCGTTCTATACCGAGGACCACTATCCCGCCCCGGGCTGGCGGGACCCTGAGGCCAACAACATGCTTACGCTCAACCCCCTCAAGTGGATGCGGCTGGCCTGTGTCGATCCCGTTGACGCGCCCCAGATTGTGGTCGCGCCCGATGAGTTGGGGTACCCGAGCTACTGCAAGCACGGCCAGGCCGACACCATCCCCGTAACCGTCACCAACGACGGCAACGTCCCGCTATCGGTGGATTCGATTAAGGTATTCGAAGACGATACCGGCCCGTCAGACTGGCTTGACGTCTCGGCGGCCAGCCTTGCCGTAGGCGCCGGCGTCTACAACACCGGAACCTTTGACATCATCATCAACAAGGACGGGACCATCGACAGCCCGGGCACCATCGTCGCCCTGGACGGTGAGGTCTGCCTGTTCTCGGATGCGGACAACCGGGATTCCCTGCCCATCATGATCGCGTACATCGTCGCCGACACGGTTATCGGGATGGCTTGGGATACGCTGGCCACCTCGGGGTTGCTGCGCCCGGTCCACGAGGATGACTTCGTGCGGCTGGTCGTTTCCAACAATGCGGAAATGGGTGCCAACGGCGGCACCAACGGGCTCGTCAATCTCGACTTCGTGACTGATGGCGGCGAATGCAACAGCAGCGCCAGCGTGTATCTGTACAGCGGCGGTCCGCTGGTCATGCAGCGCGATATTGTCGATATTGACACGTCGTACGTGCTCAACTATGCCATGCACCAGGCCAGCTTCGCCACCTACCTGGCTTTCAAGCGCGTTGACGGTTTCGCCGCATCCGGCCCCGTTTCGGGAACCAACTTCGACGGCTACTTCACCGGTACCGTGGTCAATGCCGACACGACCATTGCGGTCGAGCGCGAGTATTTCGCCCCCACCGGCGGCGGCGACAGCACCGACTTTATCATTATGCGCACGCGCTTCTCCTCCCTTGACGGCAACCCGCACAGCAACCTCGTGATCGGTGAAGCCATCGACTGGGATATTCCCGCCGACAACGGAGCGAATAACGTCTCCGGCGTTCTTCCGGACCATAACGCGGTCTACCTGAAGGGGACCGACACCGCCACCGTGCCCGGCTGCCAGCTCAACGAGAGACGCTTTGGCTCCCACCGGCTGCTCGGCTTCCACACCGCCCAGGAACTGATCGACGATCCGTGCGCGGGAGTATGCACCCCCTATGGCGTGTACAGCGCCCGCAACGACAGTGACGTCTTCGTGGCCGACACCTTCCCGGACGGCTCGACGCGCCGCGACGGCAACCTCTACCCGCCGATGCTGTGGGAGAAGACCGACACCCTCAGCGGTGCCCTCTCCCCATACGCGGAGCCGGATACTACCGACATGCACATGGTCATGACCTACGTGCATGACTGGACGCTGGAGGCTGCCGACACCCTGACCGTTTACTCGGTAGTAACGTCGGTGCATGACGGTACGGTCGACGACGTCAAGGCCAATCTCGACGCCGCCTTCGAATGGTACCGCGTCAACCTTCGCGCCGGCTGCGAGGAACTGTGCGGCTGCTGCAAGAACGTCGTGGGTAACGTCGACGGCGACCCGGGTGAAGTCGTCGACATCGGCGACCTGACGGCGCTGATCGACTACCTGTTCATCACCAAGCCGGCTCCGGTTCTGCCGTGTCCGGAGGAGGCCAATATCGACGGTGATCCCGCTGGTGTCATCGACATCGGCGACCTGACGGCTCTGATCGACTACCTGTTTATCACCAAGCCGGCACCTCCACTCAATCCGTGCTAGTTATCTCTTTAAACGGTAAATAGTTACGCGCAAAACCACCCCCCGGCCCGGGGGTGGTTTTAGTTACCCCCTTAAGCCGGATGGGGAAATCCACCGCCGGGCACCAAAATCTACATAGGTCTTGACACCGCGCGATTCCCGAGTTATTCTACAGTGGTAAGAGGGGCGTGGCCGATAGGTTGCCGGCTCGTGTGCGGCTCAGTCGGCGCGGGTTGCCTCTGTGAACCGTACCAATGGCGATGGGTTCAGTGAACTTGGCCCGTCTCAAATTCGCCCCTGAAGGCTTGACTTCCAGGGGTTTTTTGTGACTCTTTCTGGGAGGAGTACACGCCAGTCCGCCGCATCGTCCCAAACCCGGGACTCACGGCGAAATTCCACGCATTCCGGCTTGCATCCGGAATGTGGGCGGCATTAATTCCAGCAAGAGCTTGGTTGAACGCGCTTTTTTTGGTATCTTGAACACACGGTCGACACCGGACGATATGCTACCTTTGTCGGCCGGGGCTGCGTCAACGCAGCCTGTGAAGGGAAAGGAGGTGAACCTCAGAAGGAGAGTAACCGCAGCACTTGCGTTGACCTCCGCCCGGTGCCGGCCGGGCACGTAAGGGCTGTCTGGTCTTATGGTTTCAGGTACAGACCCGCTTTCGGAGGGGCGGGCCCGGAATGATGAGTCATTAGGGCTACTGAAAGGAGCCAGGAATGACGAAAAAACTATTCTATCTTCTTCTTCTCACGACGGCGTGTGTTGCTCTGCTGGCCATCTCTGTCTCGGCCAGGGCCGTCTTTGACCAGGCCTCGGGGGACCGGGTGCTTGACAAGCGGACCAACAACATCACACAGTACGGCTTCCCGCGCATCGATCGCGAACCTGTAAGGGCGGTCGGGCTCAAGGATTATGATCCGCTTGCCACCGCACGCAACTGGATGTCGACGCGGTCTTCTCTGGGCACCGCCGGTCTCGCGGAGACTGATCCGTCACCGGGCCTCACGATCAAGCAGACCTGGGATGACTGGCAGTGGAGCTACAACGGCGGGAGAGTGGAGTTCACCAGCGATGTCCCGTCGATTCAGTTCGCCTACGGTGA
>Ga0307380_10000594_pt1 | contig 55573 bp, 46 predicted proteins | sample UN3MG_FD_202239 | JGI IMG/M metagenome (GOLD analysis project Ga0307380, IMG submission 202239) | Soil microbial communities from Risofladan, Vaasa, Finland - UN-3 | ecosystem: Environmental > Terrestrial > Soil > Coastal area > Acid sulfate soil | place: Finland: Risofladan, Vaasa | collected... | reverse complement strand
AGCCCGTGCATCAGCCGAAGGAGAATGCTTTTTCCGGCGCCGTTCGGTCCCATGATGACCGTGATGCGGCGCGTGTCGATGGTTGCATTCAGGTCGTTGATCACTCGCTTGCCGCCCGTCTCGTAGTAGAGACCTATGAGCTCGACCGGCAAGGGCGGACTGGCGAGACGATCGCTGACGCCTTCAAGCGGGGTGGTGGGATCAAGCATAGGCGAGACGGTTGGCAAGGCGCTGTACCCAGATCAGCGACGCGTTGACGGCCAAGGCGATGGTAAGCAGGACGATGCCCAGCGCCAGCGCGAGCGCGATATTTCCCTTCGAGGTCTCCAAGGCTATGGCTGTCGTCATCGTCCGCGTTACGTGATCGATATTGCCGCCGACGATCATGACGGCGCCGACCTCGGCTATCGCGCGGCCGAACCCGGCCAGCACTGCCGTGATCAGGCGATAACGACCGTCCCAAAGCAATGTAACGACAATAGCACTGGATGAGGCGCCCAGCGAGCGCAGCTGCTCGTCATATTCCTCGAGAAGATCTTGGCAGGCTTGTCGCGTCAGGGCGCCGATGATCGGCGTGACGAGGATGACCTGGGCGATGATCATGGCCGTCGGCGTATAGAGAAGCTGAAGCACGCCCAATGGGCCCACATTGGACAGCAGAAGATAGACAATGAGGCCCGCGACGACAGGCGGGAGCCCCATGAGAGCGCTGAGCACGGCCGATACGGCCCCGCGCCCCGGGAAGCGATAGACCGCCAGCGCACCGCCAATGGCGAAGCCGAGCAGGCTGGCAATGGCCACCGCCGTGAGGCTCACTTTGATGGAAAGGATGAGAATCTCGACCAGGTCAGGGTTGAGCCCGACGATCAGACCGAGAGCTGTGCGAAAGGCGTCGATAAAGTCGGTCATTGAACGAAACCGCTTGGACTGTTGATCAGGATTCCCGATCGGTCATTCAGCTTTTCCGATCGTTAGATGGCGAAATAAACTTTCGAGTCGTCCCGCCTCGCTTGCTCCCTTACGTCACTGGCTGGTATCACAAGTTTGGATGTCTTCAAATTTTCCGCCGGGCCTCAGTTCAACTGAGAGGAAGATTGGTAGCGTGGAGCAGGAAACATCGTTGAACGGCGGGCCCGATCGGCCCGCTAGAAATGTCGGTTCTCGTAAGCGTGCACGGGGTTTCCCCAAGGGACGTCAACTTGACGTCGCCGCGTTGGAGCAAGTACGTGAACTGTTGGGCGACCGTCCCCGCCGTCACGACCTGCTGATCGAGTACCTTCACCTTATCCAGGATCATTATCACTACATTTCGAGCCGGCATCTGCGCGCGCTCTGCGACGAGCTCAAGTTGCCGCAAGCGGCAGCTTACGAGGTGGCGACCTTCTACGCGCATTTCGACGTGGTGAAGGAAGGGGAGACGCCGCCTCCGCCAACGACGATCCGCGTGTGCGACTCCATCACCTGCGCCATTAAGGGGGCCGACGCGCTTTACGACGCTTTAAAGTCCGGCGTCGATCCGTCGGAAGTGCGAGTCGTGAAGGCGCCGTGCATGGGGCGTTGCGACACGGCGCCGGTATGCGAGATCGGACATTATTTTGTCGACCACGCCACGCCCGACAGCGTTCAGGCCGATCTCAGCAGCGGGAAGCACGATCCGCACATTCCGCAATACACAGATCTCGCCGCCTATCGCGCCGCGGGCGGCTATTCCATGCTGGAAGAGTGCCGCGCCGGCAAGCGTAGCGTTGAGGACGTCATCAACCAGATGTCCGACGCCGGCTTGCGCGGCCTCGGCGGCGCCGGTTTCCCGGCCGGTAAGAAATGGCAAATCGTCCACTCGTTTCCCGGCCCCCGTCTGATGACGATCAACGGCGACGAAGGCGAGCCGGGCACGTTCAAGGACCGCTACTACCTGGAACGCAATCCGCACCAAATGTTCGAAGGTGCCTTGATCGGTGCCTGGGCGGTGGAGGCCGAGCGCATCTACCTCTATATGCGCGACGAGTACCCCGCCGTGCTCCACATTCTGGCACGCGAGATCGACGCGCTGGAAGCGGCAGGCATTATCAAGAAGGGTGAGATCGAACTCCGGCGCGGCGCGGGCGCGTATATCTGCGGCGAAGAGTCGGCGATGATCGAGTCCATCGAGGGCAAGCGCGGCTATCCGCGCAATCGTCCGCCCTATATCGCCGAGGTCGGGCTGTTCGGACGCCCGACGCTTAATCACAATGTCGAGACGCTCTACTGGATACCGGAGATACTGGAGAAGGGCGCCAAGTGGTTCGCCGATCACGGGATGAACGGCGGTAAAGGCTTCCGGTCCTGGTCGGTGTCGGGCCGGGTGAAGAAGCCGGGCGTTATCATCGCGCCGGCCGGCATCACCGTGAACGAGCTGATCGAGCGCGCCGGCGGCATGGAGGATGGCCACGAGTTCAAGGCTTATCTTCCCGGTGGCGCCTCCGGCGGCATTCTCCCGGCGCGTCTCGGTGATGTGCCTCTCGATTTCGGCACGCTGGACAAATACGGATCGTTTGTCGGTAGCCACGCCATCGTGATCTTCTCGCAAGAGGATCGTGTGGCGGACGTCGCGATCAACCTTCTTCAATTCTTCAAGAATGAATCCTGCGGCCAGTGCACGCCCTGCCGCGTGGGCTGCGACAAGGCCGTGGCCTTGCTCGAGAAGGACGAGTGGGACGGCGACCTTCTTGGCGAGCTCGCGCAGGCCATGCGCGACGCCTCGATTTGCGGCCTTGGCCAAGCCGCGCCGAATGCCTTTGTCACCGCGATGGAGTTCTTCTCCGACGAGCCCGCTCGCCCCACCGAGGCGGGCCGGCCAGCCAGATATTGATGGATGACACCATGACAGATCAGTTGCTGTTCACGCTTGACGGGGAGGTTGTCTCAGCCAGGCCCGGCGAAACCATTTGGCAGGTCGCGAAACGCCACGGCAAGGACATCCCGCATCTGTGCTGGCTGCCGCAACCGGGCTACGCCGCCGACGGCAACTGCCGCGCGTGCATGGTCGAGGTCGACGGCGAGCGCACGCTGACCGCATCCTGTATCCGCAAACCGACCCCTGACATGGTCGTCAAGACTGAGACCGAGCGCGCGGTGAAGGCGCGCCGCATGGTGATGGAGTTACTCCTCGCAGACCAGCCGCCGCACGAGGAGTCGCCAGATCGCGTCTCGCCGTTCTGGCATTGGGCGGAAGAGCAGCACATCGAGACCTCGCGCTTCCCGGCCAGCGACATCATCAAACCAGACCTGTCGCACCCCGCCATGGCGGTCAACCTGGATGCCTGCATCGAGTGCGGCCTGTGTGTGCGCGCCTGCCGTGACGTGCAGGTGAACGACGTCATCGGTATGGCGTTCCGCGGGTTCGACGCAAAGCCCGTGTTCGATTTTGACGACCCGATGGGTAAATCCACCTGCGTGGCCTGCGGCGAGTGCGTTCAGGCCTGCCCCACTGGCGCGCTCATGCCCAAGTCGATCGTCGATCCGATCACGCAGCACGGCTCACGAGAGGTCGACCGCGAAGTCCATTCTGTTTGTCCGTATTGCGGCGTTGGCTGCCAGATCAGCTATCAGATCAAGGACGAGAAGATCGCGTTTGTGCAAGGCCGCGACGGCTACTCCAACGAAAACCGGCTGTGCGTGAAGGGCCGCTTCGGCTTCGACTATGTCAGCAATCCTCAGAGGCTGATGAAGCCGCTGATCCGCAAGCCGGGGATGCCCAAGGGCGTGAATGTCGACCCGGCCGATCCTTACACTCATTTTCGCGAGGCGACTTGGGAAGAGGCGCTGGACGTCGCCGCCTCGGGCTTGGGGCGCATTGCCGATGAGCATGGCGGTGACGCCATCGCCGGGTTTGGCTCCGCCAAGTGCTCGAACGAGGAAGCGTATCTGTTCCAGAAGCTGATCCGCACGCGCTTCCAGAGCAATAATATCGACCACTGCACGCGTCTGTGCCACGCCTCGTCGGTCGCGGCGCTGATCGAAGGGATCGGATCCGGCGCGGTGACGGCCACGTTCAACGAGGTCGAGCACGCCGACGTCATCGTCATTATTGGCGCCAACCCGACCGAGAACCATCCGGTGGCCGCGACCTTCTTCAAGCAGGCGGCGCGGCGCGGCGCCAAGCTGATCGTGATTGATCCGCGCGGCCAGTCGCTCCGCAATTACGCGACCCATATGCTGCGCTTCAAGTCGGGAAGCGATGTGGCGCTGCTGAACGGCATCATGCATGCGATCGTCGAGGAGGGTCTCTACGACGTTCAGTATGTGCAGGCCCACACCGAAAATTTCGAGCGCTTGAAGGAGAAGCTCGCTGCCTACAGTCCGGAATCGGTCGCCCCGTTGTGCGGGATCGATGCTGAGACTATTCGGGATGTTGCGCGCATCTTCGGCAATGCCAGTCGCGCGATGATCTTCTGGGGTATGGGCATCTCGCAGCACGTGCACGGCACCGACAACTCGCGGTGCCTGATTTCTCTGGCGCTGATGTGCGGTCAGGTCGGACGTCCCGGCACGGGCCTGCATCCCTTGCGGGGACAGAACAACGTGCAAGGCGCATCCGACGCCGGCCTCATCCCGATGTTCTATCCGGACTATGCCGACGTTCAAGCCGAGCCGGTCTACAAAAAATTCGAGGAACTCTGGCAGACGCCGCTTTCAAAGAAGGCCGGCCTCACCGTGGTCGAGGTCATCAATGCGGCGAACGCGGGTAAGGTCAAAGCGATGTACGTTCAGGGTGAGAACCCTGCCATGTCCGATCCCGATCTCGATCATGCCCGCGCCGGTATCGCCAAGCTCGAGCATCTCGTGGTGCAGGATATTTTCCTGACCGAGACCGCGATGATGGCCGATGTCGTGCTGCCCGCTTCGGCGTGGCCCGAGAAAAACGGGACGGTCACCAACACCAACCGCCAGGTCCAGATGGGCCGCCAGGCGTTGGACCTTCCCGGGGACACACGCCAAGATCTTTGGATCATCATCGAGCTGGCCAAAAAGCTGGGGCTGCCGTGGACTTACACCCATCCCTCGCATGTCTTCGAGGAGATGAAGCGCGCGATGCCGTCGCTCGACAACATCACTTGGGATCGGCTGGAGAATGAGTCGTCGGTTATCTATCCGTGCCCCGAGCCGGATCATCCGGGCGATGCGGTAGTCTTCGGCGACGGCTTCCCGACCAAGACCGGTCGCGCCTATCTCGTGCCCGCAGATGTCTTGCCGCCTGCGGAAGTCCCGGATGAGGAATATCCCTTCGTGCTCATGACGGGGCGGCAACTGGAGCATTGGCACACCGGCGCCATGACCCGGCGCGCAGATGTGCTCGACTCGCTGGAACCCGGCCCGACGGCGAGCCTGCATCCCAACACGCTCGCGCGTTACGACCTGGTGCCCGGGGAGTTGATGCGGGTGACCACACGCCGCGGCTCGATCGAGCTCACGGCCCGCGCCGACATGGCCGTCCAGGAAGGCACGGTGTTCATACCCTTCGCGTATGTGGAGGCGGCAGCCAATATCTTGACCAATCCGCAGCTCGACCCATACGGCAAGATTCCCGAGTTCAAGTACTGCGCGGTCAAGATTGGTCACGCCCAGGGCAAGCCCCAGCGCGTGCCGGAGCCAAGTCTCGACGTGACAGCCTCGGGCCTCTAGCCGTAAAATTCACCCATGGCTCTGCCCAAGAGTGTCGTCGGTGTCCTGCTCGCGGGCGGCAGATCGAGCCGCATGGGTGGTGGCGACAAGTGTTTGCGGCTCCTTGGCGGCAAACCGATTCTGACGCGCATCATCGATCGTCTGAGCCCTCAGGTCTCCGATATCGTCATCAATGCCAATGGCGACCCGTCCCGCTTCGCCGCCTTCGGACTCCCGGTCGTCTCCGATAGCGTTGGCGGTTATCAGGGGCCGCTCGCGGGCGTGCACGCGGGGCTTGAGTGGGTGAGGGCAAACCGCCCCGACATTGATCATGTCGTGACGGTGGCGACCGACACGCCATTTTTTCCCGCGGATCTCGTGCGCCGGTTCCTCGATGCGCCAGGCGATGCGTCTGGCTTCCGCATTGCGCAATCGGACCTCGGCGTACACCCCGTGATCGGGCTTTGGCCGCTCGGCCTCAGTGAGGCGCTTGAGACTTCGCTGAAGCGCGGCGACCGGAAGGTCACAACCTGGACGGAAGAGCATGGGGCGGTCCCGGTATACTTTCCGCCGATCGATATTGGCGGGCGGAGCATCGATCCCTTCTTCAATATCAATGCACCTGAGGACCTTGCCGCGGCCGAGGCCCTTCTCGGCGAGAGGGCGTCATGACCTCGCCAGTTTTCGGCGTCGTCGGCTGGAAGAACTCCGGCAAGACCACGCTCATGTCCCGCTTGATCCATGAGCTCAGTAAGCGCGGTTTTGAGATTTCTGTCGTCAAGCATGCTCACCAAAAGTTCGACGTCGACCATCCGGGACGTGATTCCTTCAAGATGCGCGAAGCCGGGGCGCGCCAAGTGATGCTGTCCTCGCCACGCCGCTTCGCCTTAATGCGGGAGTTCGGTGATGGGCCTGAAATGACCTTCGATGAACTCTTAGCCTATGTCGGGCCGTGCGATCTCGTCTTGGTCGAAGGCTACAAGCGCGAGGCCTACCCCAAGATCGAGATCCGTAGGGAGGGCGCCGCGTCGCGCGAGCCTTTGTCGGCGACGTTTCCCGATGTGGTGGCGATCGCTTCCGATCAGCCGGCGGATGAGACCGACGCTTTGCCCATCTTCCAAATTGACGAGATCGAGCGCATCGTCGACTTCATCGCGGACACGCTGGGGCTTCGCCGTCCATGACCGCCAAGCTGATCGATGACTGCTTCATCCTCGACAAGGACCGGCTGCCTCACGACGAGGCACTCAGTATCCTAAAGGCACGGGTGCATCCGGTCACGAATACGGAGGACGTGCCGCTCGCCGATGCGTGCGGGCGCTTCCTGGCGGAGCCGATCGTCTCGCCGCGGTCTATCCCTGCGCACGACAATGCGGCGGTCGACGGCTATGCGTTTGCGTCGGCCGATTATGACCAGGCGCACGGAACGACATTTCCAGTCGTCGGGGAAGCGGCGGCGGGGCATCCTTTTGACGGCGCTTTGCCGCCGGGCGGTGCCCTCCGAATCTTCACGGGCGCTGTCGTGCCGGCCGGGCTTGATATGGTCGCGATGCAGGAGGACGCGCAAGTCGAGGAGCGTGATGGCCGGCGCTGGGCGGTGATTCCGCCAGGGTTGCAACCGGGCGCCAACCGCCGGCTCGCGGGCGAGGACACGAAACCCGGTGAGACGCTCCTCGCGGCGGGTGCGCGGCTCAGGCCTCAGGACGTGGCGAGCGCCGCGGCCACCGGCCTCGGCGCCGTGCGTTGTCATATACCTCTCAAGGTTGCCGTGCTTTCGACGGGCGACGAGATCCTGCGGCCGGGGCAGGCTTTTGAGGACGGCAAGGTCTACGACGCCAACGCGCCGATGCTGCACGGCCTCATCGCGGCAAGCGGGGCCGAGGCCGTCGATCTCGGCGTGTTGCCCGATACGCGCGACCTTGTGGTCGCTGCTCTCTCCGAAGCCGCCCAAACATTCGATGCCGCCGTGATTTCCGGCGGGGCCAGCCAAGGCCAAGAAGATCACGTCGTGGCCAGCATTGACGCGCTCGGCAAACGGCATCTCTGGCAGATCGCGATCAAGCCCGGCAGGCCGATGAGCTTCGGACAGATCGGCAATTGCGTGGTTCTCGGCCTGCCAGGCAACCCCGTGGCCGTTTTCGTTTGCTTCCTGATATATGTGCGGCCGGTTCTCACACGGCTCGCCGGAGGAGCGTGGCCGGAACCGGTGCGATTTCCAGTGCCGGCCAATTTCACCCAAAAGAAAAAGGTGGGACGCCGCGAATTCTGGCGCGCGCAGCTGGTCCAAGAGAGCGGGCAACTCTCCCTGGCCAAGTTCCCGCGCGACGGCTCAGGTCTCATCTCCTCGCTGCGCGAGGCGGACGGGTTGATTGAGCTGGGGGAAGATGTCGACGAAGTCCGCACCGGAGAGTTGGTGAATTTCATCCCGTTCTCCGAGTTCGGTCTCGGTCAGCGTTAATCGGAGTCCGGGAACGGCAAAAGGCTTGGAGCGTTTCGTGATGGGAGGTCGCCATGCAAAACTTTGATACCGACCGTGAGCGTGCCGCGCACGATCTGGCGGAGCGGCTGTTTTTTAAACTTGAGAAGAACGGGGATCAGTTCTCGCTCCGCCGCAAGATTGGGGATCACGCGCATAGAGAGGATCTCACCATCGAAGAGGTCGAGCAGCTGCTGGAGCGCTGGAAGCTCGAGGGGCCGCACGGCGGCTGATAGTGTAGACAAGGTTGTCCGCTATTGGCACTTAGCGGACTCGTGCTTTCCATCCAAGGTTCGTAAACGCGATGTCCACCGAACAACCGGCTGTTCCTGAGAAATCAGCGCGCCGTATGGGCAACGCTAGCCGCATATGTTATTGTGCGTGGCGATTTCCGAGGGTCGCATCTGCGATGGCGATGGGGCCTTGGACAACCTTGCTGAATGCGAGACGGTTGGCGGGATCGGGGAAGAGGGTGGCTCACCATCATGTTCCCGACACTGCCTTATCGCTCCGTGACCGGCAGGCAGACCCTACAGTCGATCGTAGCGGTCCGCAATGATCGGTTGACTACCCGTGAAGCTTGTCGAGGTTATGCGAGGGATCATTTTTGCCCCCCGCGACGCTGCGGTGCGGGCCGATCTTGCCGGGACATTGACCGCTGCGACGACCAATTTTGAGGCAATATGGCAGAATGGACGCCCCAACATTCGCGGGCAACGTCGGCGACATCCAAGCCCACTGCGGCGCAGAGACAAGGCGACGATGCCCTGCGCGACGCCGCCAAAGAGAGGATCGCCATTGAAGCTGTGTCGCCGGAGATAGATGGCGGCCGCTTTCCCGCCAAACGGGCGGTCGGCGACGTCATGGCTGTCGAGGCGGACGTCTTCTGCGACGGGCACGACAAGATCGATGCGGCGCTGCGCTATCGTTGTGAGAACGAGGAAGAGTGGCATGACGTGCCGATGCAATTCCTCGGCAACGACCGCTGGCGGGCTGAGTTCCCGCTCATAAAAAATGCGCGTTATCTCTACACCATCGTCGCTTGGCGAGACCTCTATGCGACATGGTGCGACGAGGCCGGCAAGAAGCATGGCGCCGGCCAACGTATCTCACTGGAACTGACCGAGGCCCGCCACCTGATCGAGGAGGCCGTTGCCGGTGGACGCGGGTCGGATAGCGACCGGCGCGGCTTCCAGAGCCTCCTCAAGGCGCTCGATCCGGCCAAGGGCGACGCCGCCAAGCTTGCGTGTCTGACGGCGGAGTCGGCGCAAGCGCTGTTCGCGCGGGCCGGTCCGCGAGCCAACGTCACGGGCTACAGCAAGGTGCTGGCCGTTTGGGTCGACCGTAAGCGCGCTGCGTTCAGCGCTTGGTACGAGATGTTTCCGCGCTCGCAGTCGGGCGATGCGAAGCGTCACGGCACCTTCGACGATGTCATCGCGCGGCTGCCTTACGTGCGCGAGCTCGGCTTCGACGTGCTCTACTTTCCGCCGATCCATCCGATCGGTAAGACCAACCGCAAAGGCCGCAACAATTCGCTCACCCCGGCGGCGGACGATCCCGGCAGCCCCTATGCCATCGGCTCGGAGGAGGGCGGTCATGATGCGATCCATCCGGAGCTCGGAACATTTGCCGCGTTCGAACGTCTTATTGAGGCGGCCAAGGCGCACGAACTAGAGATTGCGCTCGACTTCGCCATCCAGTGCTCGCCCGATCATCCGTGGATCAAGGAGCACAAGGAGTGGTTTGACTGGCGCCCTGACGGCAGCATCAAATTCGCGGAGAACCCGCCAAAGAAATACGAGGACATCGTCAACGTTCATTTCTATGGAGATGCCTTCCCGTCGATCTGGTTGGCCTTGCGCGACATCGTCCTGTTTTGGGCGGAAAAGGGCGTGCGCATTTTCCGCGTCGACAATCCGCACACCAAGCCGTTCCCATTTTGGGAGTGGATGATCCGTGAGGTTCAGGACCGCTATCCCGACGCGATCTTCCTAGCGGAGGCCTTCACCCGGCCGGCGCCGATGAAGCGGCTGGCCAAGCTCGGCTTCACCCAGTCCTATACCTACTTCACTTGGCGCAACACGAAGCAGGAGCTCACCGAGTACGCGACCGAACTCACCCATAGCGACATGATCGAGTACTTCCGCCCGAACTTCTTCGTCAACACGCCCGACATCAACCCCCCTTATCTGCAGGAAAGCGGACGCGCCGGCTTCCAGACCCGACTCGTTTTGGCGGCAACGCTTGCCGGCAACTACGGCATCTATAATGGCGTCGAGATCTGCGAGGCGCGCGCCATTCCGGGCAAGGAGGAATATCTCGATTCCGAGAAATACGAGATCGTGGCTTGGGATTGGGACCGCAAAGACAATATCCGCGCCGATATCACGCTGATCAATCGGCTGCGGGCGGAGCACCCCGCGCTGCAGCAGTTCACGGGTCTCAGCTTCTACAATTTCTGGAACGACCAGGTCCTCTATTACGGGAAGTGGACGGAGGACCTCTCGGACTTTTTGTTGTTCGCGGTCAATCTCGACCCGCACAACGCCCAAGGCGGACATTTCGAAGTGCCGCTGTGGGAGTTCGGCCTGCCCGACAGCGCCGATATCGGCGTTGAGGACCTCGTGACCCGCAAGCGTTTTACCTGGTCGGGCAAGGTGCAGCACATGCTGCTCGATCCGAACGATCGACCCTATGCGATCTGGCGCCTGTTGCCGAAGGAGACCGCAGCCGGATGAGTGCAGGCGAAACAACTCAGGCCGAAGTCCCCGTCGAGGCGCCGATCGAAGTCCCGTCGACGCCCGAGCCCGACCGCGAGGAGCAGACCGCGATCGATCGCAGTGCCGCCGATTGGTACAAGGACGCGATCGTCTATCAGCTGCACGTCAAGGCGTTCCAGGACGCGAGCGGCGACGGCATTGGTGACTTCGAGGGGCTGATGCAGCGTCTCGACCATGTCGAGGCGCTCGGAGTCACCGCGATTTGGCTGCTGCCCTTCTATCCCTCGCCGCTCAGGGATGACGGCTACGACATCTCGGATTACCGGCAGGTCAATCCGTCCTATGGCGACATGGATGCGTTCAAGGCCTTCATCAAGGAGGCCCACAGCCGCGGCATCCGCGTCATCACCGAGCTCGTGGTCAATCATACCTCCGATCAGCATCCTTGGTTCAAGGCGGCAAGGCAGGCGCCGCCGGGTTCGCCCGAGCGCGACTTCTACGTGTGGAGCGACAGCGATAAGCGCTACGACGGCACGCGAATCATCTTCATCGATGCCGAGACGTCGAACTGGGCCTGGGACCCGGTAGCGGAGTCCTATTATTGGCACCGCTTCTATTCGCACCAGCCCGATCTCAATTTCGACAACCCAAAGGTTCTCGAGGAGATCATTGATGTCATGCGCTTCTGGCTTGATCTCGGTGTCGATGGCCTAAGGCTCGATGCGGTGCCGTATCTTTGCGAGCGCGAGGGGACGAACAACGAGAACCTGCCCGAGACGCATGCCATCTTGAAGCGTATCCGCCAGGAGGTCGACGCCCAATATCCCGACCGCATGCTGCTGGCGGAGGCCAATCAATGGCCCGAGGACACGCGCCCCTATTTTGGCGATGGCGACGAATGCCACATGGCATTCCATTTTCCCTTGATGCCGCGCATGTATATGTCGCTGGCGCAGGAAGACCGCCACCCCATCACGGACATTCTTCGGCAGACGCCTGAAATTCCCGACGGTGCGCAGTGGGCGCTGTTCTTGCGGAATCACGACGAGCTCACGCTGGAGATGGTCACCGACGACGAGCGCGACTATCTGTGGCGCACTTACGCCAACGATAGCCGCGCCCGCATCAATCTCGGCATCCGCCGTCGTCTGGCGCCGCTGCTCGAGAACGATCGGCGTAAGATCGAACTCTTGAATGCGCTGCTGCTGTCGATGCCTGGTACGCCGGTTCTGTATTACGGCGACGAGCTCGGCATGGGCGACAACTTCTATCTTGGCGACCGCGACGGCGTGCGTACCCCCATGCAATGGTCCGCCGATCGCAATGGCGGATTCTCCAAGGCCGACCCGCAGAAGCTGTATCTACCGCCAATCATGGACGCGAATTACGGCTATCAGACCGTCAACGTCGAGGCACAGCAAAGGGACGCATCGTCCCTGCTGAACTGGACGCGGCGGATGATCAAGGTTCGCAAGACCCACGCCGCGTTCGGGCGCGGGTCTTTGAGCTTTCTTTATCCGCGCAACCGCAAGATCTTGGCCTTTGTGCGCGAACATGATGGGCAGCGGCTGCTTTGCGTCTTTAATCTCGCACGCTCGGCGCAAGCCGTGGAGCTCGATTTGCGCGCGTATGCCGGCGCGGTGCCGGTCGAGCTGACCGGGAGTTCCGCTTTCCCACCCATTGGTGAGCTCACCTATATGCTGACCCTGCCGGCTTACGGCTTTTATTGGTTCATCTTGGCGGGCGAGGAGGAGGAGCCAAAGTGGCATGTGGCGCCGCCGGAGGCCGCGCCGGATTACATCACGCTCGTCGCTTCGGACGGCTGGCGGAGCGTGTTCACGGATCGTCAGAAACGGATCATGGAGCAGGAAGTTCTGCCCGACTTCGTCGTCCGCCAACGGTGGTTCGGAGCGAAGGACGCGCATTTCCTCCAGTTCGAATCGAAGCCTCTGGCGACTCTTGAAGGAATACACGGCACCTATCCGCTGGCCATTTGCAAGGTGTCTATGTCAGGCAGTGAGGTCCAGGCTTATTTCCTGCCGTTCTCCGCCAAGTGGGGTAGCGAACATGTGCGGGTGGGGGCGCCGCTGTTGCCTTTCACCCTCGCCAAGTTGCGGTCGGGCCCGCGCGTTGGCGCCTTGCTCGATGGCGCCAACGATCAGGACTTCATTCGCGAAGTCGCGTGGGCTATCGGCGAGAACAAGACTATCGAGGCCGAGGACGGCCGGGTCGTGTTCTCGGCGAGCCCAAACTGGACGCCCATCGCGCGAGACGCACCGATACGGGCCGTGGGCGCCGAGCAGAGCAATGTGTCGATCATCGTCGACGAGCGCATCATGCTGAAGATCTACCGGCGCCTCCGCGCCGGCATCCAGCCGGAGCTGGAAATCGCGCGGTTCCTCACCGAGATCGCGCACTATTCCAATACGCCGGAATTTCTCGGCGCCATGGAGTACGTCGCGGAGACCGGCGAGCATACGGCGCTGGCGATTGCGTTTTCCTTCGTCCAGAACCAAGGCGATGCATGGACCGCGGTGGTCGAGGGTCTCGACCGGGCCTTGGAAGATCTCGCGCTGCTCCAGGATGAGGAGGTCAGCGTCGAGACCGACCTAGAAGGGCTTTATGGGTTTCCGCTCGATCTGGCCGGGCGGCTCGGCACGCGCACGGGCGAGCTTCATCAGGCTTTCGCCACCCCCACTGACGACCCGGCCTTCGCCACGGAACCGATTACGCGAGACGACATCGCGCGCTGGTCACAGACGCTGCGCGAAGAGTCGGATCGCGTTCTCAGCGAACTCGAAGGGATGATCGGCTCGCTGTCGGAGACGGCCCGCCAGCACGCCACAAACTTGCTGGGAGCACGACAGGCGCTCAGCGACCGAATTGACGCGATTGCGAGCACGCCGGCGCTGGGCATCAAGACGCGTATTCACGGCGATTATCACCTCGGCCAGGTACTGGTCTCTAAGGATGACGTCATTATTATCGACTTCGAGGGCGAGCCGCGCCGAACTCTTGCCGAGCGCCGCGAAAAGAGTTCGCCTTTGCGCGACGCCGCGGGGATGCTGCGCTCGCTCGACTATGCGGCGTCCGCCGCCGTCGACCGCTTTGCCACGCGCAAAGGTGAACCGCCCGACCGGGTCATGGCGGTGGCGACGGCCTGGCGCAACCGCGCCAGCCGGGATTTTCTCAGCGCCTATGTCGAAGCCGTACAAGGGGCGCCCATCTATCCGGCGGACCGACAGGCGGCCGAGAGCTTGCTCGACCTCTTCCTGCTGCAAAAGGGATTCTATGAGATCGCCTACGAGGCCGCCAACCGGCCCCATTGGCTGTCGATACCTTTGCGCAATGTGATCGATTTATTGACAGGGACGAGAGCGTACCAAACATGATCAAAGCGTCGAGCAAAGCTGCCCCAACGAAGCCCGCTTGGCACCCCGAGCAGGCCGCTGTCGAGGCGCTTGTCGCCGGCACGCATGGCGACCCCTTCGCCATTCTCGGGCCGCATGCTTGCGCGGGCGGTGTGTCCATTCGGGTGATGGCGCCCGCGGCGGACAGCGTCGAGGTAATTGATGGGCGCGGCGCCGTTCTCGCTTCGCTCGAGAGACTGCATGACGCCGGCTTCTTCGCCGGATTGAGCGGCTCCTCGACAGGCCACGCCCCATACCGGCTGCGCTTCACAAAGGGCGAGGCGAAATGGGAAGAGGACGACGCCTATCGCTTCCCGCTCTTTCTCGGCGAGATGGATGTTCACCTCCTGGCGGAGGGCACCCATCGACGTCTCTATGAGAAGCTCGGCGCCCACCCCATCACCCTGGCGGGGACCGAAGGCGTCGTTTTCGCTTTATGGGCGCCCAACGCGCGCCGTGTCAGCGTCGTGGGAGACTTCAATGGTTGGGACGGCCGCCGCCATCCCATGCGCAAGCGGCATGAAGCCGGCGTCTGGGAGCTGTTCATTCCCGGCGTTTCGCGCGGGGCGTTCTACAAATATGAGATCGTCGGTGTCGATGGCACGCAGCTGCCGTTGAAGTCAGACCCCATCGGATTTTCTGCCGAGCCGCCGCCATCGACGGCATCGCGTGTGAATGGGCTCGTCGTCCATGACTGGGATGACGGGGCCTGGATGTCCACCAGGGCAGGCTTGCAGGATCGCTCGGCGCCGATCTCAATCTACGAAGTGCATCTAGGCTCGTGGCGGCGTGGGGAGGGCAATAGCTTTCTGGACTACGACCGGCTTGCCGATGAACTCATCCCGTATGTCCGCGATCTCGGCTTCACCCATATCGAGCTCTTGCCGATCAGCGAGCATCCCTTTTCCGGGTCCTGGGGCTATCAGCCCGTCGGCTTGTTCGCGCCCACGGCGCGGTTCGGCGATCCGAGCGCGTTCGCGCGGTTCGTTGACCGCTGCCATGCCGGGGGCATCGGCGTTCTGATCGACTGGGTGCCGGCACACTTTCCGAGCGACCCGCACGGCCTGGTCCGCTTCGACGGCACGGCACTCTATGAGCATGCCGACCCCAGGCTCGGCTTCCACAAAGATTGGAACACGCTGATCTATAATTTCGGCCGGCGGGAAGTTTCCAACTTCTTGGAGTCGAACGCGCTGTTCTGGCTCGACCGCTATCATATCGATGGTCTCAGGGTCGATGCGGTCGCCTCCATGCTCTATCTCGACTACAGCCGCGAGCCCGGCGAGTGGGTGCCGAACGTTCAGGGCGGCCGGGAAAATCTCGAGGCGGTAAGTTTCCTGCGCGAGATGAACACGCACGCCTATGGCGACTTTCCTGGGACGATCACCGTCGCCGAGGAATCGACGGCGTGGCCCGGCGTGTCGCGGCCGGTGGACGGCGGCGGCCTCGGCTTCGGCTACAAGTGGAACATGGGTTGGATGCACGACACGCTGTCCTACATGTCCCGCGATCCGGTGCACCGCGCCCACCACCATAACGAGCTGACCTTCGGCCTCGTGTATGCCTATTCGGAAAACTTCATCCTTCCGCTCAGCCATGACGAGGTCGTGCATGGGAAGGGTTCGTTGCTGGGCAAGATGCCTGGAGACCGCTGGCAGAAGTTCGCAAACCTGCGGGCTTATTTAGCGTTCATGTGGACGCAGCCTGGCAAGAAGCTCTTGTTCATGGGTGGCGAGTTTGGCCAGGACCGTGAGTGGAATCACGATCAGTCCCTCGATTGGCATTTGCTCGCCGATGACTCACATCGCGGTGTCCAGTCCCTGGTGCGCGACCTCAACGCTCTCTACCGGTCGATGCCGGCGCTCCATCAGCTTGATTGCGAGCCGGCCGGGTTTGAATGGATCGATGGCGGCAACGCAGCTCAGAGCCTGTTGTCCTACATCCGTCACGGCAAGCCGGGGACCGCGCCCGCCGTGGTCGTGTGCAACTTCACGCCGCAGGTCCATCGCGGCGTCCGCCTCGGCGTGCCGAAAGGCGGCCGTTGGATCGAGAAGTTGAACTCCGATAGCGCGGGCTATGGCGGCTCGAATGTCGGCAATCTCGGCGAGATCGAAGCACAGAAAGTCACCGCGCATGGTCGTCCGTTCTCCATTGAGATCACCGTGCCGCCACTGGCGACCTTGGTGCTCGAGCACGCCGATGATTAGAGGCGCGGCATGAGCCACAGCGATTGCGAGCTGTCTTTTCCAAACCTTGCTTCCATATGAGGGTCCAATGCGCGGGCAGTCATTCCTCGACGACGTCAATAATCAGTTCGATGACGCCGCGCGATTCGTGCCAATGCAGGAGGGCCTTGCCGAGAAGATCAAGGTCTGTAACGCGACCTATGTGACTCGCTTCGGTGTCCGGCTCCGTGATCGCATGGAGACATTCCTCGGTTGGCGAGCTGTTCACAGCACGCATTGGACACCGGCAAAAGGCGGTATTCGCTATTCGGTGCTCGTTGACCAGGAAGAGGTCGAGGCTCTCGCGGCCCTCATGACGTATAAGTGCGCGTTGATGGGGTTACCCTTCGGGGGCTCCAAGGGAGGGCTACGCATCGATCCGGCGAAATGGGAGCGCCAGGAGCTCGAGCGGATCACGCGACGGTTCACGCAAGAACTCGCCCGGCACAATTTCTTTGGCCCCAGCCAGAATGTTCCTGCCCCCGACATGGGCACCAACGAAACGACGATGGTTTGGATGGCGGATGAGTACCGGCGCAGGTCCCCTAACGATATTAACGCACTGGCTTGCGTGACCGGCAAGCCGCTGGCCGCCGGCGGCATCGAGGGGCGCATCGAGGCGACAGGGCGCGGCGTCCAATATGCGCTGCGCGAGTTCTTTCGCCACCAGAGCGATTTGGAGCGCACGGGACTTTCGCCCTCTTTGGCGGGCAAGCGGTTAATTATACAGGGGCTTGGCAACGTCGGTTATCACGCTGCGAAGTTCCTTAGCGAGCAGGACGGCTGCCGCGTGGTCGGCGTGATCGAGCGCGATGGTGCGGTGTGGTCCGACGCAGGCCTGCCAATCGAGGATCTGAAGCTTCATCTGACCAAGACGGGCGGTGTTAAAGGGTTTGCTGATGTCGAGTTCGTCGACAATAGCGCGTCCGTCCTAGAACGCGAATGCGACGTCCTCATCCCGGCGGCGATAGAGCGCGTAATACATTCGGGTAACGCCCCAGGACTCCGCGCCAAGCTCGTCGTCGAGGCTGCCAATGGTCCGACGACGTTCGAGGCGGACAAGATACTCAACGATCGTGGAATCATCGTGCTGCCGGATCTCTACGTCAATGCCGGTGGTGTGGTGGTTAGCTACTTCGAGTGGGTGAAGAACCTGACCCATATTCCCTTCGGTCTTATGGAGCGGCGTCACCACGAGGCGAGCCATCAAATACTGGCCCGCTCGCTGGAGGCCATGACGGGCGCGACCTTTCCCTTGGAGACGGCCAGCCTATTTCTTGAAGGCGCGAGGGAAATCGACCTGGTTCGGTCTGGCCTCGACGACATCATGCGTTCGGCCTACGCCCAAATCAGAACCGTCTGGAATAGCGCGGCGGGGATCCCCGACCTGAGGACTTCTGCTTATTCCATTGCCATCCGCCGGTGCGGCGACGCCTATAGCGCGATCGGGATCTAGCGGCGCGCCACTGACACAGATCGCCGCTGACCCGGCCAGCTCCCGGCTCAAGTCAATAACGCCATTGATTTCTGGATGTTATGGTGGGCGGTACTGGACTCGAACCAGTGACCCCTGCGATGTGAACACAGTGCTCTACCAGCTCGTCGCCTGACGGCTCCTCACGAAAGATCGATAAACCAGCCGCTTACGCAGCTTACGATCTTTCTTTGAGCGTATCAAACCGCCCGAATTGAACCGCGTGCTGTGACACAGCTGTGACAGGTCAGTCGAAGCCAGAGGTGGGGCAGGGGGGAAAGGGGGCTCTTCCATCCCGCGGCCAAGCTCTCCACGTTTTCCACAGATTGCCTTCCACAGATTGCCGGAGAGCATGATATCTGCCAATTTTATGAAGTCTGCCAGCACCCCACGGTGTAGTTAGAAACGGGCGCAGACACCCTGGTAGAAGATGTATACGACATGATGCGTTTGGTAGCAGTTTGGCTGGCGATCACCTGGCTTTTTATCGGCCCCGTGAGTGCGGTTGAGGAACTGCCTCGACCAGATCCAAACCCTACACGCCACGGGTCTCCGAAAAGTGGCGAACGTGTTCCGCTGCCAGCGAAGAAGCCAGAAATGTCGAATGTGGACCCACACATCGCGGCCGCGCGGGCCGAATGCGAGAAGTTACTGGAAGGCGCGGTTCTTGATTATCAGTACTTGCCAGCCATCCGGGGAAGGGCCTGCGGTACTAAAACACCGATCCTCGTGAGATCTATAAGCGCAGACCCGGCCATCGCAATTTCTCCGCCCGCGACGATGAATTGTAAGCTTGCTGCAGCCCTGCACGCTTGGCTCAAGGAAGTAGTCCAACCCACAGCGGAAACGCTGGGAACATCCTTAGTGAAGATTCGTAATGCTGCCTCTTACAAGTGCCGGCGTCGGTACGGTGCCGCGAATACAAAGATCAGTGAGCATGCTTTCGGCAATGCAGTCGATATCTCGGAGTTTACGTTTGCCTCCGGACAGCGCGTCAAAGTTCTGGGGAATTGGCCCTACGGTAGGAAAAAGGTCGCTCGTCAGCTGGTGCCCGCACCACCTTTGCCTAATCCGCGGCGTGTAGCTGATATGTTAGCTATCGAGGATGCTGAGATCTCTCGTGAGATGACGAGTGCCATTATGCAGACCTCGATAAACCAGACAATCCAGGGAAGTGGGGTGATATTGGCGAAAGCAGACGCAAATAGTTTATTCCGGCCCTCTCGTCTGACCGCCACGATTCCCCCGTTATCACCAATTTTGAAAGGCTCGGCGAGAATTGCCAGGTCTGTGGTCGCTACTTCTCAATCGACTCCGTCCAGCCCCTTACCATCGCTAGAAGCGGCTTCAACATCCAAACGGGTGAATGATGCGAGGAAGTCTAGTATTGAGATGACTCTCAAACGCAAGAAACCACGATCCCTGCAGCAGGATGAAGCGAAAGCTTTCATGCACTTAATTCACGCCGATGCATGTAGCATATTTGAGACTGTGCTAGGACCTAATGCCAACGCCGCCCATAAAGATCATTTCCATTTCGACATGAAGAAGCGGCGCTACGTTAAAATTTGCAACTAGGCATTCACAACCCCGAGCCTAGACACTAACTCACGAAAGGCTGCCACTCGGGCTTTGAGAGTCTTGACCTCTGCGCGAAGCATATCGGACTTCGCATCCTTGGTGCTCTTCAGCGTGATCATGGGACTCACATTCTTCCAGACTGATTTACCGAGAGAATTCTTCCCTTGCAGTCGCCGGCACCTTAGGTGTGTTTGAGGTTTCCGTCGGCGGGGTTAGTCTGAGCCCTTGCAGCTGATTTGTCGGCACCTCGACAGCACAACCCGCAAGAAGCGTTATCGCCGCCGATCCCACTGCTGCAACAACCATAGTTGATCTGGTTTTCCTATCCATGGTGAGCCGCCTCCTTCTGAGCAGGAATCTAGCAAGCCGCTTATCCCTCAATCGTTACCGTCAACCCTCAATTCTCAAGCTTGGTTAAAGCTCTGCGGGCGTCCGCGGCCTCCAATTTCCTTTGGTGGAGTTCGTAGCGTGCCGCTGATTGGCGACAATCGAGAATGTGAGGATTATGTTTCCTCCAAGGAAGAGGCTAATCTCGTGCTGACGGGAGAATGCCGGTTGTGGAGAAAGAGTTGGCGAATTCCGACTTCCAAGACGTTCACAACGGCGGGACCTTGGATGACTTTTGCCGGTCCCTCCTAGAAGTCATTGCTGAGCTATCGCCTTGCTCAGAGGAAAAGCTCTTCATCGTAGCAGCAACCCGCGAGCTTGGGAGCTCAGCCGACCGGTCGCTCATGAAGCTCAAGGAAACGCTCCATGAGGCTATTCAGCAGCTCACCGGCCTGAGTCTCGTGAGGATCAATGGCGACGAAGTCTCGATAACTGAGCTTGGGATTGAGCACCTCACAGGGCGAGGCGTCGCTGGCGTTGCTGGGCCGACTATGGATGAAGTTGTTGCCTCCGTCCGTCGAACCATCGCAGACGAGAAAGACGATCGGGATAAAACACAGAATACCAATCCCGAAGCGCAGGCTGAGGACGAAAGTCCTGAAGAGGAGGCCGATAACCAGATCATCCACGATATCCCGCTTGTCTTGGGGGACGACAACGCGAAGGGACCAAATAGCGAGGACGAAGAAATTCTTGATCTCACCGCGGAGCTAGGTGGCCTCGAGATAATTGAGGACGAGGGCGATGCAGCCCTCGAGACGACCGAAGTGTTGGATCTGAAAGAGGTCGAGATCACCGATACGTCGCCGCCAGCGGCATACGGGCCAGTCGCAGAAATGCCTCGATCACAAGAGTGCAAGCCGTCAGCGCCACCACCGAAGCCTCCTGGGTGGGCCTCTGCTCGGTTGGAGCGCGCAGCTGCCGCTCTACGACAGGGCCCTTCCTCAATTACGCCGCGGCCAGATACGACCCCGGCAGCCAACACTGACCCCGAGCCTATCTCGGGGGAGGTCCTTAGGCCGTCTCCCACCGACACTGTGGCGCCGGAGGAAGATGATTTGGCTCGTATGGCGGACGACAGTTTGGAATCTCCGGAGAGTTTGTCTGTCGAAATTCCTTCTATGAAGCCAGAGATCAAGGGGAAAGCTCCGGTCAACGAGCTTAGACATCCTGAGCCAACTCCCAAGCCTTCAAAATTTGGTTGGGCCGATGAGAGCCTTCATGGTCCCTCAAATCAGGCACACGGTTGGCTTGCCGAGAACGTATCCCGACGGATGAAAGCGTTCGTGCCTGTCGAAGCAGAGGTCAGGCTCTCCCCGTCGATCTCAGCCGAGTTGGGTGAGGGGCTTAGTGGGCCCGGACAGACTGAGGCACACAAAATCCAAGTTGCTCATGCTGTGTCTCTAAAACTAACTGCGCCGAAGGGTGGCTTCACGATCGAAAGCCAGTCCCCTGAGACTCAGTGGGTGTGGAGCAATAGGGAAAAGCAGTCCGAAGAAGATTTTGCAGCCTGGCAATTCACGCTGACACCGACTAGGCGAGGGCCCAACGTTCTAAGGTTGACCTTCTCATACAAAGAAATAGGACCGAATGGCCGCGTAGCCGACAGCACTCTGCCCGACAAGGTTTTGGACGTTGTCGTAAAGACCAATCTCGGCAAGTTTTGTGCGAGAGCGGCTGTATGGAGTTTGACGCTTGTACTCGGCGCTGCGCTCGGGGTGTACTTGCAATCGGTAGAGCTAAAGAAGAGCTTCGACGCCTTGGGCATTGATGACGCGACGATCGAGGCATTCAATGAAGCGGGCACCAAAGCCAACGAGCTCTATGGAAGTTTCTACGACGGCGCTGAACACTATGGAGGCGAAGGCTGGAATTATCTCAAAAGATTGTGGGGTGAGACGGACAGCAAACAGTGATGTGAACACGCTGTCCGACGAGTTGGCCGAGAAGTCCGGGCCCGCTGTTGGGCTATACCGCTACTGACCGGCGTTCGTGCTGCTCGGCGAAACTGCGTGAGGAGAAGCGTAAGGCCGACAAAGCGACACCCAGCCATACCATCGAGAAAGAACCTTGCGGACTTAGTGTCCTCGCGAGAAACTATTTCGAGCGGATGGAGGTCAAAATGACTGACATGCCAGAAGTCACAGGGCGAGACGGCTACATCGTTGCCCTAGCACTTTATGAGTTCATTCGTTCCGAGCAGGCTAAGTCCAAAGCTGATCGTCGAGAGATGGATGAAGAAGACGCAAAAACGATCCTGCACGTGAGGTTCGACGACGAATTACGTACTTTGGCGCAGATTGACAGGGACGCTGGTCGGGAGCCTCCCGATTGCAGGAGGACGCGTTCTATCGGCGGCTGATTCAGCGTCTCCACCTGATAGAATATGGCCACTCCACGGGTCTTGGTGCCCCCATCTTAATGGGGCCGCCCGAGCCCGCTTGGGTCAAAAGCCGACGTGAGCCGACTCTGGCTTGGTTCAGTATGGCAAACAGCGGCCGTACGGGACCAAGGATTGCAACGCTTATTCGTTGGATCGACACCTAACGCAGAAGGAAGGCCCCGCTGGCTGGACAGGAGGCGGGGCATGTCACAGGGATACTAGCCCAAGTTTGTTCGAGGTGGCCTGTGTAAACTGTGGATAAACACGATTGCCACACCCCTTCCCGAGGCTCTCAGCACGACCATAAGCCCTTGACCGGCAATTAAGAGGGGGCGTTTGCCGGATGCGGGGGACTTACCAATGACGCACCACTCAAACATTAAGGTCGATGTGCTCGGCGACACCATTCTAGTTGCCATACGCGGTACCTGTTTAAGAGCAAAGTACCGGAGACAAGAAGCGCCGTGGCTCGCAACGGAGGAGTTCGGGCCCGACGACCCCGAAGCTGGCGTCACTCAATCTGAATTCCGCAACCTGGCGTGGACGGTCGCGAATGACACGGCGCGGAACCTAGGTTGGATCAGCGAGAATCTGCATAGTTCGGCGCACCACCAATCTCAGCACGGTCAGCCGATACTATCCAGACAAGCAGACATGACGAGGTTCTCTAGCATCCGTTAGACATCGTAGGCCCGAGTTCGTGAGGCTTGTTCATGGGTCAGCCCAGTCGTCTCCCCGAAACGAATGTTCTGTTCTTCCCGCAGGCTCGGCGTGAAGAGGACTTTCGAAGCCAGCACCAAAAGCAAGCGCAGCGCGACGAGGCCATAGGCTCACAGCGGCCGCACAGCGCTCTAACTAGTGGCGACCAAGCTCCAGTTCGCGCGTCCCCGCAAAGCGTTCACATCGTCTCGTCATCGAGTCTCCGACTCCTGATCACAGCTTTGGTTCTAATCGCTTTGCTTCCAACTCTAAGCATGGCCGCCCTATGGGCCGGCGGGTCACCGCCGGCTCAAGCCTCGGTCGAATACGGCGCTGAAGTCACGATCACACTCGCCACCATCTCGGTTCCTACGACGCTCAAAGCGACAGCTGGTGAGAAAACACCGTTTCCAATCGCGATAGACGGGGCTAAATCGATCGAGGCGGACAGTATGATCGTCGTCAGTCGTTTACCTCAGGGCAGTACGTTCTCTGCCGGCAGAACTTCTGGCCAAACTGCGTGGACATTGTCACCCGGTGAGACGAAGGACTTGCAACTCGCTCTCCCCGGGACAGCGCATGGTGAGACAGCACTGATAATTCAACTTGTAGCAGCAGACGGGCGCCTCATCGACGACGACGCGACGATTGTTGAGGTGTATCAAGCCTCGAGTGCCAAAATCGCAGTTCACCGCATCACCACTCAAGTCATACGGCCTACCTGGGATCAGGAGCCGGGTGAAATGGGTGTCGAGATCGAAGCGCCCCTTCAGGCGGCGCAATAGTAGCTCCGGTATTCGAAGTCAGCTTTGGCAGTCGCGCGCGGCCCCCTCTCAAGCTACTGCCTTAGACAGATGTGTTGGTCGGACTCCATTCGCCTCCAGGCTCAGCAATAGTGCTCGCGGGTGGTGCTTTGTAACCGGCGATTAGCGAGTCGGCTTTGGGTCATTAGCTGACATCGGCGACCTGATCAGGAATGTCCGCTCTATCCCCTAAAGCAGACGTGAAGTGAGCCTGTCTAGCCATCGAGCTAGGTGCGGAAAACCTGGAATGGTGGGACGGTCAATGTGCCGTTCGGGACACCAACCCCTGCGTGCGGTGGCCGTAAGCGACTGATAATCATGGTGGGCGGTACTGGACTCGAACCAGTGACCCCTGCGATGTGAACACAGTGCTCTACCAGCTGAGCTAACCGCCCGATTTCGCGTGGACCTTTGGCGCATCGTCGTCCCGGGACGTCCGGGGGATGCGGCTGGAAGGGGGATTTAGCGAGTGGGTCCGGGGTAAGTCAAGAAAGGCGCGCTCTAAGGGTCTACTCGGCCGCCGGCGTGACCATCTTATTGACGTTCGCCAAGGTCTCGCTCGCCTTCTTGTAGTCGCCCGTGGTGCAGGCGGCGTCCGCCTCATCAAGCAGCATGTTCACCTCCTCGACCTCTCCCTCGCTCAGGGCCTTGGCCTCGACCCGCTGATCGACCAGACTCTCGGTCTTCGCGAGCTTGTCTATGCACGCCTGCTCCGCCTCGGCAGCATAGGCGGCACCGCCCATGAGCAAGATCATGCAAGCGCTGGTCACGATGCGTTTGCGCATACCTGTCTCTCCTTGCGCAGGACTTGGAAGACGACAACGACGATGAAAACCACGGCGTGAATAGGGCGGCGCGGGCTCGATCAGGGAGCAATTAGAAGGGTGCGCTGCCCTTGTCTGTCAAGCGTTTCAGAAGCGACAGCGCGCTATCCTCCAAAGCATCGAAATGGTCGATGACGGCGTCCGGCCGAGGGCGCTCCGGGGGCGGTGGGCAATAGCCGAACGTCACGAGGATCGAGGGGACATTCGCGCCGTGCGCGGCCCGCAGGTCCACGGGACTGTCTCCGACCATGACGGCGCGGTGTGCGTCGCCGCCGGCAGCGGCGATGGCGCCTAAGAGGTGCGCCGGATCTGGCTTCGACACGGAAAAGGTGTCGCGTCCGGCGATCGCAGAAAAATATCTCTCTATATCAAGTGCTTGTAGCAACACGCGGGCCAGGCGCTCGCGCTTATTGGTGCAGATGGCGAGCCTGGCTCCGGCACTTGCCAGCCGTTCGAGCGCCGCCACGGCGCCTGGGAAGGGACGGCTCGTCGCGGCGATATTGGCTTCGTAGTGCCGCAGGAAGTCGGCCAGCATCCCGTCCACGTCGTCTTGAGCCCCGGTCGCGGACAGCGCCTCCTCGATCATGGCGCGTGCCCCGCGCCCGGCGGATTCCCGCACCAGTGCCGGCGCGATGGGTGCGTGGTCGCGCTGTCTCAGCGTGTGGTTCAACGCATTGGTGAGGTCCGGCGCGGTATCGACGAGGGTGCCGTCGAGATCAAAGACGATGGTTGCACCTTTCAGCATCACGCCTCTCTCACACGGGACTCTGTGGCTGGCAAGCGCGGCTCTTGCGGGCAGGCAAGCGGCGGCGTAGAGAGCGGGCCATGCAGCTGAAAACACCCGGAATCGTCAAGGACCAGTGCCTGATCGGCGGCACATGGACGGGTGCGTCCACGCACGAGGTCATCAATCCGGCGACAGGCACGGTCGTGGGCCGCGTCCCTGACCTCGGCCAGGCGGAGACACGCGCCGCGATCGAGGCGGCGAACGGGGCTTTTCCAGCTTGGAGCGGGATGCTCGCCAAGGAGCGCGGCGCCATCTTGCGCCGCTGGTTCGAGCTCCAGTGCGCCCATAGGGAAGACTTGGCGCAGCTCATGACTGCGGAGCAGGGTAAGCCGCTCGCGGAAGCCCGCGCGGAGGTCGACTACGCGTCGTCCTTCACCGAGTTCTACGCCGAGGAGGCGAAGCGCATCCTTGGCGAAATCATCCCGTCGCCAAAGAAGAGCGGCCGGATGCTCGTGCTGAAGCAGCCCGTCGGCGTGGTTGGCGCCATCACGCCCTGGAACTTTCCGCTCGCCATGATCACCCGCAAGATTTCGCCGGCCCTCGCCGCAGGCTGCACGGTGGTGGTAAAGCCCGCCCCGGAGACGCCGCTGTGCGGCCTGGCGCTGGCCGCGCTGGCCGAGGAGGCGGGCGTGCCGCCGGGCGTGCTCAATATGGTGACAGGCGATGCGGAGAAGATCGGCGGTGAGCTCACGTCCAATCCGCTGGTGCGCATGATCACGTTCACGGGCTCGACCGAGGTCGGCAAGCTGCTGATGCGGCAGTCGGCGGACACGGTGAAAAAGTTGTCGCTCGAGCTCGGCGGCAATGCGCCGTTCATCGTGTTCGACGATGCGGATGTCGACGCGGCCGTGGAGGGAGCGCTTGCCTCGAAATACCGTAACTCGGGCCAGACTTGTGTCTGCGCCAACCGCATCCTGGTGCAAGACGGTGTCTATGACCGTTTCGCCGAGCGGCTGGCGGACGCGGCGGCTAACCTGAAAGTCGGCGCGGGTGACGAAGAGGGCGTCGCGCAAGGTCCGCTCATCAGTGAAGCGGCGCTTGCCAAGGTCGAGGCGCATGTGAAGGACGCCGTGGCAAAAGGCGCGAAAGTGCTGACCGGGGGCAAGCGCCATCGTTTGGGGCGGACGTTTTACGAGCCCACCGTGCTTGCGGATGTGATGCCCGATATGCAAATCGCGCAGGAAGAGACGTTTGGGCCCGTCGCGCCGTTGTTCCGCTTCCGCGACGAGGACCAAGCAATCGCGTTGGCCAACGGTACGCCCTCCGGCCTTGCGGCCTATTTCTACACCTCCAACCTTGCGCGCGCTTGGCGGGTGGCCGAGGCGCTCGAATATGGCATGATCGGCGTAAATGAGGGCATCATCTCTTCGGAACTCGCGCCGTTCGGCGGCGTGAAGGAGTCGGGCCAAGGCCGCGAAGGCTCCCATCATGGGATCGATGAGTTCGTGGAGCTGAAATACGTGATGATGGGGGGGCTCGAAGGCTGATGGCAGACAGCGCGGCGAAGGCCGACGATCTGAAGGCGCAAGCGGCGCAGGCCGCGATCGAACTCGTCAAACCCGGCATGCGGCTGGGCCTCGGGACGGGCTCGACGGCCTATCACTTTGTCGAAGCCGTCGGCGAACTCGTCCGCAACGGTCTCGAAGTGCTCTGCGTGCCCACGTCCGAAGCCACGCGCGCACACGCGGAGAAGCTCCACATTCCGCTGTCCTCGCTCGACGAGACGCCGCAACTCGATCTCACCGTGGACGGTGCCGATGAGATGGACGACCAGCTGCGTCTGATCAAAGGCGGAGGCGGTGCGCTGTTGCGCGAGAAGATCGTGGCCACGGCGTCCGACCGCATGGTGGTCATTGCCGACGACAGCAAGCTGTCTGAAACTCTTGGCACGCATCCACTGCCGGTGGAGGTGGTGCGTTTCGGCTTGCGGGCGACCATGCGGTTGATCGAGGCGCTCTCCGCGGAGGCCGGATGCGAGGGCGACATCCGGATTAGACCCGGGAAGGGCGATGTGCCCTTCGTCACCGACCAGGGCAATCTCATCGTCGACTGCGCCTTCCACAAGATCCCCGAGCCGGAAGTCCTCGCCTTTGCGTTGAAGCGCGTGCCCGGCGTTGTCGAGCACGGCCTGTTCCTTGGCCTTGCGGATCTAGCTATCGTCGCGGGCGCCGGCGGCGTTCAGGCAATTCACCGTCCGGGAGCGTGAGGCCGAAGTGTCCGAGCAAGAGTCCGAGTACGACTACGATCTTTTTGTCATTGGGGCCGGCTCCGGCGGCGTTCGCGCCGCGCGGCTTGCCTCCGAACTGGGCAAGCGCGTCGGTATCGCCGAGGAATATCGGATCGGCGGAACTTGCGTGATCCGCGGCTGCGTGCCGAAGAAGCTTCTCGTCTATGGTAGCCGTTATGGCGCCGAGATCGAGGACGCGCGTGGCTTCGGCTGGAGCTATGAGGGTTTGCGCTTCGATTGGCCGACCTTGATCCACAACGTGCATCGGGAGGTCGACCGACTGAACGGGCTGTACACATGGACGCTGGAGAATGCAGGCGTCGACCGCTTCCTCACCCGCGCTACCGTCGAGGGGCCGCACACCGTGCGCTTGGCGGATCGCGATCAGCCGGTCTCGGCCGAGTATATTCTGATCGCGACCGGCTCCTCTCCGTCGATGCCGGACGTGCCGGGCAGGGAGCATCTCATCAGCTCCAATGAGTGCTTCCAACTCGAAGCGTTGCCCGACAGCATCGTCATCATCGGCGCCGGCTATATCGGCATGGAATTCGCCTCGATCTTCGCCGGGCTTGGCGTTGCGGTGACCGTGCTCTATCGAGGTGAGCAGGTATTGCGCGATTTCGACATGGATCTGCGCGATGGGGTGGCCGAAGCGATGCGCGACCATGGCGTGGACCTCCGCATGAATACCAATGTCGCGGCCATCGAGACGGAGCGGGGCGGCTATCGGGTCTCACTGAAAGAGGGTGGCGCGATTTCAGCGTCGCTCGTCATGGCGGCCACGGGGCGGGTGCCGAATACCGCGGGCCTTGGACTCCAGCAGGTGGGCGTCGAGCTCGGCTGGAATGGCCATGTTGTGGTCGATGAGTACTCGAAATCGTCCGTGGACAGCATCTATGCGGTCGGCGATGTGACCGATCGGGTGCAACTGACCCCGGTTGCGATCCGAGAAGGGACTGCCTTCGTCGAGACCGTGTTCGAGGATAGTCCTAAGTGCATGGACTATGCCTTCATCCCCACCGCGGTCTTCACCGAGCCGGAGCTCGGTACCGTGGGCCTGACCGAAGAGCAGGCGCGCGACAAATGCCGCCTCATCGACATTTACAAGGCCAACTTCCGCCCCATGCGTGCGACGATCAGCGGGCGGGATGAGAAAGTGATGATGAAGATCATTCTCGATGCGGAAACCGACAAGGTGCTCGGCGTGCATATGCTGGGACCGGATTCGGCGGAGATCATTCAGCTGGCGGCCGTCGCGCTCAGGCTCGGCGTCACCAAGGCGCAGCTCGATGCCACCATGGCGCTTCATCCGAGCCTGGCCGAAGAGCTTGTGACCATGCGGCACAAATGGGAAGCGCCTCAACCGATCAAGGGATCAGATGCGGCGGCTTGAGGATAAAATCGCACTTGTTACAGGTGGGGGCGCCGGCATCGGCCGCGCCGTCGCCGAGACGTTCGCGCGCGAAGGCGCCCATGTCGTGGTCGCGGATATCGACGGGGAGGCGGCCCAGGAGGTCGCCGACGCTATTGTCAAGGCGAATGGTGCCGCGAGCGCGCAGACCGTCGACATCACCGACACCACGCAAGTGAAAGCGCTGATGGACGAGATCAAGTCGGCCCATGGCCGGCTCGACGTCCTGGTCAACAATGCCGGCGTCGGGGCGCGGGCCGACTTCCGGCATCTCTCCGATGAGGATTGGGAGCAGGTGTGGGCCGTCAATCTCGACGGCACGGTGCGCTGCGCGCGGGAAGCCTTCGACCTGATGCGTGCCTCGGGCAAGGCGTCGGTCATCAACCTGTCTTCGGTGATGTCGGCCAAGCACACGCGGCAGATGGCGGTCTACTCGGCCACCAAGGGCGCAGTTTCGGCGCTGTCGCGGAGTCTAGCGGTCGAATATGCGCCTTACGGCATCCGCGTGAATACGCTGCTGCCGGGCTATGTGGAGACGGCGCTGATCGGGCGCTATCTTTCCAACCCGATGATCGCCAAGGCGCTGCTCACCCAGACACCGCTCAGGCGTTTCGGCGAGCCCCAGGACATCGCCAATGCCGCCCTGTTTCTCGCCTCCGACGAGGCGGCCTATATCACTGGCGCCGCACTCAACGTGGACGGTGGCATGGGGACGACGCTTTAGGTCACGTTAGGTCACGCCGATGATGTCCAGGCAAACAATGGCGTTCGCGGTGCTTGCGGTCCTCTTGCTGTCGCTGTCTCTCGTCGTCAGCTTGCCGTCGCGGGCCGGCAGTGCAGCCACGGAAATTCGGAGCACGCTCGAGCAATGGAGGGCCGACTTCAATGCCGACAAGACGGAGCCGATCTGCGATCTGTTCGCGGCTGACGTTCGTGCCGACTATCGCGGCTTTCCCACGCGCGATCACGAAGCGGTCTGCGATCTGCTGACCAAGTCGCTGACCGACACGACGCGGTCCTATCGCTACGGTTTGGACATCAAAGAGATCGCGGTGTTCGGCGATGTCGCGATGGTGCGTCTCGTTTGGACGCTCACCATCACGGAGAAGGACGGCCGGGAACTCAAATCCGTCGAGCCGGGTATGGACATTTTTCAGCGGCAGGCGGACGGAAGCTGGAAGATCGTTCGCTACATGGCCTACGAGCAATAAATAAAGCAGCCCCGGGGCACAGTCTCAGCTTTGAGCGGCTGCCTGTTCGACGGGCTTCTTCGTCCCCGGCAGGGTCAGCGTCTCCTCGACGATCTCATCGACCACGGCGACGAGTGCTGCGTGCTCCGAGCCGCCCAGAGCCTTCACCGCCTCATAGCGGGCGAGTTGACGGTCTGCGGATGTGCCGCGTTGCAGGATCTTGCGCGCGTGGGCCACCTCGGCCGTGCAGCCGAAATAGGCGGCGTCCTCGGCCACGAGGTCGAACAGCTCTTCCAACAGGGTGTCGAAGGGCACGATGGCGCCTTTGCCGAAATCCACCATGCCCCGCTCGATGCCGTAGCGCTGCGCGCGCCAGCGGTTCTCGCGAATGAGGAACGGCGGGTAGTGGCGCCAGCGCTGGTTCTTGCGGCGCAGGCGATAGAGCAGCCGCAGGATGCATCGGTAGAGCGCGGCGATCGCGATCGAGTCCTCGATCAACGGGCAGACATCGGTGATGCGCATCTCGAGCGTGGGAAAGCGCGCGGAGGGGCGCATGTCCCACCAGATCTTGGTCGCGTCCTCGATGAGCCCGGCGCTGACCAGAAGCTCGATGGTGCGCTCATACTCGCTGTAGCTCGAGAAATTGTGGGGCAAGCCCGTGCGGGGCAGCTCGTCGAACACCGATAGCCGGTAGGACTTCAAGCCGGTCTGCGTGCCTTGCCAGAAGGGCGAGGATGTCGACAGCGCCAGCAGGTGCGGCAGGAAGTAGGGCGCCTGGCCGAGCAGGTCGATCCTCAGATCGTCGTCCTCGATGCCGACATGGACGTGCATGCCGCAGATCACGAGGCGGCGCGCCACGTGCTGCAGGTCCTTGGCCAGAACGTTGTAGCGTTCCTTGTCGGTGTGATGCTGGCTCTCCCAGTGAGCGAAAGGATGGGTCGATGAGGCGATGGGCGCGAGCCCGAACTCATCGGCGATGCCTCCCAAAGTCGACCGCAGATGCACCAGCTCGTCGCGCGCCTCTTGCACCGAGCGGCAGACCCGCGTGCCGACCTCGATCTGCGAGCGCAGAAACTCGGGGCTGACCTGACCGCGCAGCGCCTCCTCGGCCTTGGCGAGCAGCGCAGGCGGCGGCTCGGGCGCGAGGTCGCGGGTCTCCTTGTCGACGAGGAGATATTCCTCCTCGATGCCGATGCTGAAGGTTGGTTCCGGAATGGCCATGGCGCGCAGTTTTGCACAATCGATAAGGCTTCGGGAGAGGCAAAGCCGCTTAGGCAAAGCCCTTGAGAAAATCGCCGACGACATAGGCCACGCTGGCGGCGAGCATGCCGATGGCAAGCGTTTCCAAACCTGCCCGCCACCACGCCTTCGGTGACCAATAGCTTCTGAAGGAACCGATGAAGAAGAACGTTGCCGCGGCCATGATCGCCGAGGGGAGTTCGGGGCGCGGCAACATCAGCGCATAAGGAATGAGCGGAAGGGCGCCGCATGCGACAAAGGCGATAAACGTCACGCCTCCGGCCTTGAGCGGCGAGCGGATGGTCGCGGGCATGCCGTGCTCTTCCGCCATCATGGTGTCGATCCAGCGCTCATGATGATTGGTGATGACGTTGACCGCGGCCTCCAACGAGTCGCCTTCGAAGCCCTTGGCGCGGAAGATCTGCCGGATTTCCTCGCGTTCACCTTCCGGGGCGATCGCCACGTGGCGCTCCTCCATGCGGCGGAGCTGCTCATACTCGTCGTGCTCGGCCTTGGTGCCGCTGTAGTTGGCGGCGGCCATGGAAAAGCCGTCGGCGAGGAGGTTGGCGACACCGAGGATTACCACGACACCGGCGGAGAGATTGGCGCCCACCACGCCCGCCATGATGGCGAAGGTGGTGACGGTGCCGTCGATGCCGCCATACACCCAGTCGCGCAAATAGCTCACGCGCGGCCCGCCGCGGAGGCGTCTGGCAATTCCGGCCGGTGTGTGGCTATGTTCGAGCCGATGAGGCAAAATCGCCTTCCTTCCCATGGCCTTAAGGAATTTGTGGCATGCTTGGGGGGAGTCGGCAATCGTTGCACGCTTGCCTAGCCACAGTCATTTCAATCGCTTATATAGCGGGAACTTAAGTGGAGAGTTTACGCATGGCACCGCGTTGGAGCCCCGATCACTGGCGTACGAAACCGATCGAGCAGGTCCCGGTCTATCCCGACCCGGCGCAAGTCGCCGAGGTCGAGACCCAGCTCGCCAGCTTCCCGCCGCTCGTTTTTGCAGGCGAGGCGCGGGAGCTTAAGGCCAAGCTCGCCCGCGTCGCGCAAGGGGAGGCCTTCCTCCTTCAAGGCGGTGACTGCGCCGAGAGCTTCGCCGAGCACGGCGCCGATACGATCCGCGACTTCTTCCGCGTGTTCCTGCAAATGGCTGTGGTGCTGACCTATGCCGGCGGCTTCCCAGTGGTGAAGGTCGGCCGTATCGCCGGCCAGTTCGCCAAGCCGCGCTCCTCGGCCACGGAGACCCAGGATGGCAGGGAGCTGCCGAGCTATCGCGGCGACATCATCAACGGCATCGAGTTCACGGAAGGCGCCCGCACGCCGGACCCGCAGCGCATGCAAATGGCCTACCGCCAGGCGGCGGCCACGCTGAACCTGCTGCGCGCGTTTGCCCAAGGTGGCTACGCCAATCTGGAGCATGTGCATCAGTGGAATCTCGGCTTCGTCAAGGATAGCCCCGCCGGGCACCGCTATCAGGAGCTGTCGGACCACATTGCCGAGACACTGCGCTTCATGCGCGCAATCGGGCTCACGGCGGACAACGCGCCGCAGCTTCGCTCGACGAGCCTCTATACGAGCCACGAGGCGCTGCTGCTCGGCTACGAGCAGGCGCTTACGCGCATCGATTCCACGTCCGGCGATTGGTACGCGACGTCGGGCCATTTCCTGTGGGCCGGCGACCGCACCCGCAAGCGCGACCATGCGCATCTGGATTATCTGCGCGGTATCAAGAACCCCATTGGCGTGAAGTGCGGTCCGAGCATTACGCCGGATGAGCTGCTCAAGCTGATCGATCTGCTCAGCCCGCAGAACGAACCGGGCCGGCTGACGCTGATCTGCCGTTTTGGTGCCGACAAGGTCGGCGAGCACCTGCCGGCGCTGATCCGCGCGGTCGAGCGCGAGGGCAAATCGGTGGTGTGGGCTTGCGATCCGATGCACGGCAATACCATCAAAGCCGGCAGCAGTGTCTACAAGACGCGGCCCTTCGACCTAATCCTCAAAGAGGTCGAGTCGTTCTTCGACATTCATCGCGGCGAAGGCACGCGTGCCGGCGGTATCCATGTGGAGATGACCGGCCGCAACGTGACCGAATGCGTGGGCGGCGCCAAGGCCGTCACCGAGACGGATTTGTCGGCCCGCTACCACACCCATTGCGATCCCAGGCTGAATGCCGACCAGGCGATCGAGCTCGCGTTCATCGTGGCCGAAAGGCTGAAGCGCGAACGGGAAGCGCGTCCCGAGCCCGAAGTCTCCATCGCCGCCGGCGAGTAGGCTGTCAATATCCGTTTGGCGCACTTGTCAGGCCCGCGCCCATCGCTAAGTTCGATCCATGACCGGTGACATAAAGGACTCATTCAAGCTCGCGCTTGCGCAGCTCAATCCGGTCGTGGGCGATATCGAGGGCAATCTCGAGACGGCGCGGACGGTACGCAAGACTCTGGCCGAAGCCGGCGCCGACTTGATCGCTTTCACCGAGCTCTATCTCACCGGTTATCCGCTGGAAGATCTGGTGCTGAAGCCTGCGTTGCAGAAGGCGGCGCGGGAGGCCTGCGAGGCGTTGGCGCGCGACACCGCCGATGGCGGGCCGGCGATCCTCATGGGGCTGCCTTGGGGCGAGCCGCCCTTCGTCTATAACGCGGTGGCGCTTTTGGACGGGGGCCGCATCGAGGCGGTGCGCTACAAGAACAATCTGCCGAATTATGGCGTGTTCGACGAGAAGCGCGTGTTTGCGCCGGGGCCGATGCCGGCGCCGATCCATTTTCGGGGCGTGTCCCTCGGGGTGCCGATCTGCGAGGACATCTGGGCCGAGGATGTGTGCGAAGCCTTGGTGCAGGCCGGGGCGGAAATCCTGATCGTTCCCAACGGTTCGCCCTATTGGATGGACAAGCAGGAGACTCGCTACGGCATCGCCGGAACCCGCGTCGCGGAGACGCGCCGTCCGCTTGCCTATCTCAATCAGGTCGGCGGACAGGATGAGCTCGTGTTCGACGGGGCCTCGTTTGTGCTCAACGGCGACGGGGAGCTCGCCGTGCAGATGCCGTCATGGGAAGTGGCGCTTGCCGTCACCGAATGGCGCCGCGAGGACGGCCGCTGGCACTGTCTGCCGGGACGGATCGCGGCGGTGGAGGCGGGCGATGCCGCCAACTACCTCGCCTGCATCGCCGGTCTTCGCGACTATATCGACAATAACGGGTTCCCTGGCGTGGTGCTCGGCCTTTCGGGCGGTATCGACTCCGCGCTGTGCGCCGTCATGGCCGTGGATGCGCTCGGCGCCGACCGTGTGCATTGCGTGATGCTGCCCTATGAATACACAAGCAAGGAGAGCTTGAGCGATGCGGAGGCGGTCGCGCAGGCACTCGGTGTGCGTTACGACATCGTGCCCATTCATGACGGGGTCGAGGCCCTGAGCAATTGTCTCCAGGATGTGCTGCAGGGCGCGCCGCAGGATTTCACGGCGGAAAACCTTCAGTCGCGCACGCGCGGGACGTTGCTCATGGCCATCTCCAACAAGCTCGGACCGCTGGTGCTCACCACGGGCAACAAGTCGGAAGTCTCGGTGGGCTATGCCACGCTCTATGGCGACATGAATGGCGGCTTCAATCCGCTGAAGGATCTCTACAAAGGCCAGGTCTATGCCCTGTCGCGCTATCGCAACACGCATCGGCCCAAAGGCTGTCTCGGGCCGGAGGGGACCATCATCCCGGAGAGCGTGCTGACCAAGGACCCGTCCGCCGAGCTGAAGCCCGGCCAGCGCGACGTGGATTCGCTCCCGCCTTACCCCGTGCTGGACGACATTCTCAACTGCCTGGTCGAACTGGAGATGCCTGTGCCGGAGATCATCGCGCGGGGCCACGCGCCGGAGCTGGTGCAGAAGGTCGAGCGCATGCTCTACCTCGCCGAGTACAAGCGGCGCCAGGCGGCGCCGGGGACGAAGATCACCGCCAAGAATTTCGGCCGCGACCGCCGCTATCCCATCACCAACAAATTCCGCGAGCGGCTCTGAGATGACTGTGACCGTTCGTTTCGCGCCGAGCCCCACGGGACGGCTCCATGCCGGCAATATCCGCACGGCGCTGATCAACTATCTGTTCGCGCGCAAGCAGGGTGGGGAGTTCATCCTGCGCCTCGACGACACCGACACCGCTCGCTCCACCAAAGAATTCGCGCGGGGCATCGAGGAGGATGTCTCTTGGCTCGGCATCGCATGGGCCAAGCTGGTGCATCAGTCAGACCGTTTCGCGCTTTACGACGCCGCGGTCGAGACGTTGAAAAAGCTGGGCCGGCTCTACCCCGCCTATGAGACGCCGGAGGAGCTGGAGCTGAAACGCAAGCGCCAGTTGGCGCGGGGCAAGCCGCCGGTCTATGACCGCGCGGCGCTGGAGCTGACCGACGAGGAGAAGGCCAAGCTCGAAGCAGCGGGACGGACGCCCCATTGGCGCTTCAAGTTGGAGCCGCGTGATGTGGTGTGGGATGACCTGGTGCGCGGCAGTCAGCACGTGGATGCCGCCTCTCTGTCGGACCCTGTCCTCATCCGCGGCGACGGCAGCTATCTCTATACGCTGCCGAGCGTGGTCGACGATATCGATCTCGGCGTGACCCATGTCATCCGCGGCGAGGACCATGTGGCCAATACGGCGCCGCAGATTCAGCTGTTCGAGGCGCTGGGGGCCGCGCCGCCGGCGTTCGGTCATCACAATCTTCTGGTCGGCGCGGACGGTCAGGCCCTGTCGAAGCGGGACCGCTCGCTTGCCATCGAAGGCATGCGGGCCGAAGGGCTGGAGTCGCTCGCCGTCACCAGCTATGCCGCGACGATTGGCACCTCGGACCCGGTGGCGCCCCATGCGAGCCTCGATGACTTGGTGGAAGCCTTCGCATTTGGGAAGCTGTCGCGGGCGCCGGCGCGGTTCGATCCGCACGATCTGCATCTCATTAACGCGAAGTTGCTGCACATTCTACCCTTCGACGCGGTGACTGAGCGCCTCCAGGCCATGGGCGTTTCAGGCGGCGCGGCGTTCTGGGAGGCCGTGCGCGGCAACTTGGCTGTGCTGGGAGACGCGAAGACCTTGTGGGGCGTGGTCTCGGGCCCGCTCCAGCCCGTTATCGAGAATTCCGATCTTTGCGACAAGGCTGCGGCACTTCTGCCCCCCGAGCCATGGGACGAAGAGACGTGGCTAGTCTGGTCCAAGGCCGTGAAGGACGCGACCGGCGCCAAAGGCAAGGCGCTCTTTCATCCCTTGCGGCTTGCGCTCACGGGCGAACCGAACGGGCCCGAGCTCAAACAGCTTCTGCCGCTGATCGGTCACGACCGGGCGTTTGCGCGGTTGCATGGCAAACAAGCGTGACGTGAGCCGACCCTAATTTGCGGCGGCGCGGGGCTTCTTGATGATGGTCGACTGGCCTTGCGCGGGCGCAGGCGCCGGCGGGGCTTGGGCAGCTTCGGGTGCGGGCGGCGGCGCGGGTGCCTGGGCTGCGGCCGGTGCCGGCGCGGCTTTCTGCACGGGCGCTTCGGCCTCTGCCGGTGCGGTGCTTCCGGTGATGTCGAGATCGAGCTCCGGCATCTCGGCTGGATCTGCCGCGGGCTCGGCGACTGCCGGGGCTGGAGCTTCACCGGCCGCGTTGGCTTGCGCGCCGGCTGCGGCGGGATCGGCCTGCGCCTTCTTGTTGGCGGCCTCAATGTCGGTCGGGTTGTACTCTGTCTGCTTGCAGGAGCAGCCGTTGACGTATTCCTTCCGGTATCTCAGTGCCACCGGCAGATCCATATAGGCGGAGCCGCTCAGAGAGATGGCCTGCTCGATCTCCTGGCCCGGATTGCGATAGACGTAAAGCTCGGCGGGGGCGGCGCAGTTCGCCTGGCACTTATCGGCGTCTTGTGCGAGTTGGCTGCCATAGGTCGAGTAGCTGATCGGATAGTAGAATCCGTCACACAGCCGCACGCAGACGGAACGGTAGCGGCCGTTGGGGTTGATACTGCGATAGATCGGAGACTGGTACTCCGGCTCGCGGGGGCCGCCGAAGAAGTCGAATAGACCGCCGCCGCCACCGCCGCTCGGCGCGCCGCTACAGCCATTGCGCTGCAGGGCCTGCTGGAGTTCCGCCTGACGGCGTCTGTTGCCACCGCCGCGTTGCAGGGACTTTTGCTGTCCCTGAAGCCGCGTGAGCTGCCGGCGTGCGTCTTCCACGCGAGCGTTCATGTTGAGGCATTTCGGGGTTCGCTTCAGCGAGCGGCCGAAGATGAACATGCGCTCATAACAGCCTGCATCCTCCATGGCGGCTTGCGTGCCCTGGTAGATGCGGTCCTGCTGGGCGATCTGCTGATCGAGATTAGCCAGTTCGCCGGCGTTCGCGCCGCCGCCGCGGGCCGCGGCCATCTCCTGTTGGAGCTGCATGCAGCGGATGTCCTGCTCGCTTTGGGCCAGGGTCACGTTGGGGACCGCGAGGAGGCCCAACGCCAGCGCAAGCGCGCCCGGACGGCCGATCGACCGCACAGACGGCGCAATAAAGCGCCGAAAATGGCGATGAACGTTCACTGTGATTTTCCGATCCCTGGGAAGCCTCTAACCCATTATGCGCCCTTAAATTCCGGGGTCAATGAGGCATGAATAAGATGGTTTGCTTGACGATATGGCGGTTTACCGCCATAAGCGGGCCCAAGATGAAGAACGCGCAACCGAACCTTATCATTTCCGGCAGCATTATTACCGGCTAGCAAAATAGCTCGCGCGGGTCGTTCTTCTATTAACTATCTCATTCTTTCCTGAGAAACATCCGGCGGGCCTCAAGCCGAAGGGGCTTGGCAGTGTCGCTTACGCTTTACAATACGCTTACCCGCACCAAGGAGGCCTTCGCGCCCCTCGATCCGGCGCATATACGCATGTATGTGTGCGGACCGACGGTCTACGACTATGCCCATATCGGCAATGCGCGGCCGGTCATCGTGTTCGATGTCTTGTTCCGCCTGCTGCGGCATCTCTACGGGCCCGACCGCGTCGCTTATGTCCGCAACGTCACGGATGTGGACGACAAGATCAACGCGCGGGCGGCGCGGGATCATCCCGAGCTGCCCCTCAATGAGGCGATCCGCAAGGTCACCGAGAAGACCGAGGCGCAGTTCCACGACGATATGCATGCGCTCGGTGCGCTCGATCCTACGGTCGAGCCGCGCGCCACGGAGCATATCGGCGAGATGCGGACGATGATCGACCGCCTCATCGCCAACGGCTGCGCCTATGTCGCCGAAGACCACGTGCTGTTCCACGTCGCCTCCATGACCGACTACGGCAAGCTTTCCGGGCGGTCGCTGGATGAGATGATCGCGGGCGCCCGGGTTGAGGTGGCGCCGTTCAAGAAGGACCCCACGGACTTCGTGCTGTGGAAGCCGTCGAAACCGGGCGAGCCGTCATGGCCCTCGCCGGGCGGCATCGAAACACCAGGACGCCCCGGCTGGCATATCGAATGCTCGGCCATGTCGGCGGCCCATCTCGGCGAGGTGTTCGACATCCATGGCGGCGGCGTCGACCTCGTGTTCCCGCATCATGAGAACGAAATTGCTCAGTCACGTTGCGCGCACGGGACGCAGGTCATGGCGAATGTTTGGATGCACAATGGCTTCCTCCAGGTGGAGGGCGAGAAGATGTCGAAAAGCCTCGGCAACTTCGTCACCGTGCATGAGCTGCTGACGGGCTGGCAGGGCTATGCTTGGCCGGGCGAGGCGCTGCGCCTCAACATGCTGCGGACCCATTACCGCCAGCCGCTCGATTGGACCCTTGTGGCGCTCGACGACGCGCACAGGACGCTGTGGGACTGGTTTGGCGATGTGGAACGCGCAATGCCTGCGCCGGATGTACCGGCACCCGTTCTTGAAGCGCTGTCGGACGATCTGAACACCCCCAAGGCGATCGCAGAGCTGCACAAGCTGCATCACGCCGGCCATTTCGAGGACTTGCGGGCCGCGCTTGAATTCCTCGGTTTCTCCGGCGAGCGCGGAAGCATCGAGCGTGTGCAACAGGACAGTGCAGGCGCCGCCGATGCGGGCGAGGTCGATACCCTTATCGCCGCCCGCCTTGCGGCCCGCAAAGCGAAGGACTTCAAGGAGGCCGACCGCATCCGCGGCGAGCTCGAAGCGATGGGCGTCGTGCTGAAGGACGCCAAGGACCCGGAGACGGGCGAGTTGAAGACGGAGTGGGAGTTTGCGCGATGAATGCCCAGGCCAATCCTGAGCTTGCGTTGCGGCCGATGCTGCCGAATGAAGCGCCGTTGCTCGCCGAAATCTTTCGGGCGAGCATCATGGAGCTGACAGGCGAGGACTATACCGAGGAGCAGCGGGAGGCGTGGGCGGCGGCCGTCGATGATGAGGCTGGTTTCGCCAAGCGGCTCGCGGATGAGGTAACCATCGTGGCGACCCTGGGCGGGTCGCCGGTGGGGTTCGGCTCGCTGGAGACCGACAACAAAATCGGCTTCTTCTATGTGCATCCGGCCGCGGTCGGACGCGGAGCCGGGGCGCTACTCGCCGACGCACTGGAAAAGCTCGCCGGCGGGCGTGGCGCGGAGGCGCTCAACGTTGACGTGAGTGACACAGCTTATAATTTCTTTGCCAAGCGCGGCTACGAGGCCCAGCAGCGCAACAGTGTTCGGCGTGGCGACGAATGGCTGTCCAACACGACCATGAAAAAGACGCTGGCCGGTCAGGAGGCCGCGCAATGAAACCGTTTCTTCAAGACGTGCCGTTCAAAGGCTCCAAGCGGGTCTATCTCGTGATCAAGCTTGTCGTGCTCGTGCTGGCGGTGTTGCTCGCGCTGCACTTCTTCTTCGGTGTGGTGTAAGTCATGGCGCGCGAACAACTCTCCCTCTACGACACGACGCTTCGCGACGGCGCCCAAACGCACGGCGTCGACTTCTCGCTCGAGGACAAGCTTCTGATCGCCGAGCAGCTGGACGGGCTCGGCATCGACTATGTCGAGGCCGGCTATCCCGGTGCGAACCCGACCGACACCAAGCTCTTCGGGGAAAAGCGCAAGCTCGGCACCAAGCTCACGGCGTTCGGCATGACCAAGCGGCCCGGCCGATCGATCTCCAACGATCCCGGCTTTCAGGCGCTGCTTTCGGCGGAAGCGGACGCCATCTGTCTGGTCGGCAAGACCTGGGACTTCCATGTGGACGTGGCGCTCGGCATTACGCTCGATGAGAATCTCGCCGCCATCAAAGAGTCCGTCGCAGCCGTGGCCGCGAGTGGCCGCGAGGCGTTGCTCGATTGCGAGCACTTCTTCGACGGCTACAAGGCGAACCCGGACTATGCGCTCTCTTGTGCCAAGGCGGGCTACGAGGCCGGCGCCCGGTGGGTGGTGTTGTGCGACACCAATGGCGGCACGCTGCCCGAGGAGATCGAGGCGATGGTCACCGAAGTGGTGAAGCAAGTGCCCGGCGACCATGTGGGCATTCACGTGCACAATGACACCGACAACGGCGTGGCGAACTCGCTGGCCGCGGTCCGCGCAGGCGCGCGCCAGATCCAAGGCACGCTGAACGGTCTCGGCGAGCGTTGCGGCAACGCCAACCTCACATCGATCATTCCGACGCTCATGCTGAAGACGGACTATGCCGAACGTTACGAGACGAAAGTCACGCCGCAGACACTTGCGACGCTGACCCATGCCTCGCGCATTCTCGATGAGCTTCTCAACCGCGCGCCCAACCGGCATGCGCCCTATGTGGGCGAATCCGCCTTCGCCCATAAAGGCGGCATCCATGTCTCGGCCGTGCAGAAAGACCCGCGCACCTATGAGCATGTGCCGCCGGACTCGGTCGGCAACATGCGCAGACTGTTGGTCTCCGATCAAGGCGGGCGCTCGAATATCCTGGCGCAGCTCGAGCGCATCGGCATCGCCGTGCCCAAGGATGATCCGCGCGTGGCGCGGCTCCTCGAAGTGGTGAAGGAGCACGAGGCCGTCGGTTACGCTTATGAGGCGGCGGAAGCCTCCTTTGAGCTTCTGGCCCGGCGCCTGCTCGGCAACGTGCCGCAATTCTTCGATGTCGACTCGTTCCGCGTCATGGTGGAGCGGCGGCACAACGCGCTTGGCGAGCTCGTCACCATCTCGGAGGCGACCGTCAAGGCGCGCATCAACGGCGAGACCGTGATGTCGGTCGGCGAGGGCAACGGCCCGGTGAACGCGCTCGACAATGCGTTGCGCAAGGATCTCGGTCCGTACCAGCGCTATATCGATGACCTCAAGCTCGTGGACTACAAGGTGCGTATCCTCACCGGCGGAACTGACGCCGTGACGCGCGTCCTGGTCGAAAGCCGCGATGGCGAGGGGCGGCGGTGGTTCACCGTGGGCGTATCGCCGAACATCGTCGACGCTTCGTTCGAGGCGCTGCTCGATTCCATCAACTACAAGCTGATCCGGGACGGCGCTCCGGCCCCGTAACCCAAGAGGTGAGCAATGGCGAACGAGAAAGCGCCTGAACGCACCGCGTCTTGCGCGTGTGGCGGTCTGACCGTCGACGCGCGCGGCGAGCCGGTCGATGTCTATCTCTGCAGCTGTTTTAAGTGTCAGCGTGGTACGGGAAGCGCCTTCTCGTATGCTGCGCTGTTTTCTCAATCCGCGGTGACGATCACCGGCGAAAGACGGCACTACGCGGACCGTGGTGACTCGGGGCGCGCGATAGAAAGCGATTTCTGTCCGACCTGCGGCACGGCGGTCGCGTTTCGCGCCGAAGGTCTACCGGGTGTGGTCGGCGTGCCAGTGGGCTGCTTCGCCGACCCAAGCTTCGCCAAGCCTTCGAAGATGTTCTGGGCCTCGCGGCGCCATCGCTGGCTGGACCTGCCCGACGACATCGCGATGATTGAGACGCAATAATCTCAGAACTTTGCGGCGATCTCCGTTTCCGCCGCGGCCTCGCTTTTCTCGGAATAGGGCTCGAGCTTGCTTATGATCGCCGGCAAGATGTCCTCGACCCGTTCGACCACGGTCATCTTGAGCTCGAAGCCTGATCGGATAAAGCCTTCGCCGGTCATCTTTTCGAACAGCGCCAGCAGCGGGTCCCAGAAGCCGTCGATATTAGCGAGCACGATAGGCTTCCTGTGGCGGCCGAGCTGGGTCCAGGTGAGCTGCTCGACGAATTCCTCGAGCGTGCCGATGCCGCCCGGCAGCGCCACAAAGGCGTCGGACCTCTCGAACATCAGATGTTTGCGCTGATGCATGTCGTCGACGACGATCAGCTCCTGCGCCTCGACGAGCATGTGTTCGCGCGCGCTTAAGAACCCGGGGATGATGCCGGTGACATGCCCCCCGCCTTTGAGCGCCGCGCGGGCGACGAGGCCCATCAGCCCGAGGTCGCCGCCGCCATAGACGAGACCGATTCCCGCCTCGGCCAGTGTTTGGCCGAGAGCCTTCGCCGCCTCGGCAAAAGCGGGGGTACGCCCCGCGCCGGAACCGCAATAGACGCAGATCGTTTGAAGGGTTGGTTTGACCTGGCTCATGGTGTCTTGGCTCATGGGGTCATGTGCCATCGGGCTTCCGCGGGCGTCAAGCAACCCTGTTTGGTGAACGGTCTGGCAGGCAGGAAAGCGATCCGTTAGGGTCCGGCCAACATATTCGGGAGGCCCGAGATTGGCCGGCCGAAAAGACCGAGAAAACTGGTTTTTGCGAGGAACGAACAAGATGATTGGAAGCAAGCTGACTGCATGGGCGGCTGCCGCGTTCATGGCCCTGATGGTGCCGGTGTTGCCGGCTTTTGCCGCCGAGGGCGATGCACCCGAGGCCGACGCACCCGAGGCCGACGTGGTGGGCGAGGCGTCATCGCCCTCGCCGAAATCCCCGATCCGGGTGAAGGTGGTCGATTATCAGAAGGCGGAGGAGGGACCGGGCACCTTCAAACTGTCCGGGATCGCCATCGCCGGCAAGAAGGTCTACATCTATCTCGACGAAAAGCCCATTGCGGACGTCGTGGCGGCCGAAGGTGACGGCACGTGGGCCGCGGAGGAGAAGCTCGAGATTGACGACAAGGTGCATGTGGTGCGCGTCGAGCAACTCGATGAGAAGACGAACCTGCCGGCTGCCCGGGCGCAGTTCCGCATATCCCTGTCACCGCCCAGCCCCGAGGATTTGGCCGCGCCGCCTCCCGGCCTAGAATAGCGTTCCGGCTAGGCCCGCTTGGCGCGGGGCCTAGAGAGGACTATATCGGGTAAGAAGGGGCAGCCGTTCACGCTGCCCTTTTTGCCGTGCGCCATAATCCGCTGATAAAAAAGACATTTTTATGCGAGACCGACTGCCGCAATCGACGAGCGACACCGCGCTTCAGGCGCGGACGGGACAGCTCGCGGTCTTGCGCGAGCTGCTCCCCTATATCTGGCCGAAAAATCGCCGGGATCTGCATTTGCGCGTGATCCTGGCATTCGCCGCCCTGGTGCTCGCCAAAGTCATCACGTTGGCGGTCCCCATCGCCTACAAGAACGCCGTGGATTTCCTGACCGGGGAGTCCGCCACCGGTGCAACCGAAGGCGTCGCGACATCAGGCGTCGATTTTCTCGGCCTGGCGATCGTCCCGGCCATGCTCATCGTGGCCTATGGCGTGGGCCGCATCCTGATGGTGCTGTTCGCGCAGCTGCGAGACGTCATCTTCACGGTGGTATCGCAGAACGCGGTGCGGCGGCTCGCCGATCGTACGTTCCGGCATCTGCATGCGCTCTCCTTGCGCTTCCACCTGGAGCGGCGAACGGGTGGGCTCAATCGCGTCATCGAGCGCGGCGTTTCGGGCGTCGACACCATCCTGCGCATGGCCGTGTTGAATTCGATCCCGACCGCGATCGAGCTGGTCATGATCGCAGGCCTCGTCGCCTGGTATTTCGGTTGGGTCTATGTGGCCGTCGTGTTCGTCACCGTGGCGGCCTATGTCGTGTTCACCTTCTTCGCCTCCGAGATGCGTCTCGCCATTCGCCGGATCATGAATGATAGCGACACCGAAGCGCACTCAAAGGCGGTGGACAGTCTGCTCAACTTCGAGACGGTGAAGTATTTCGGCAACGAGGAGCTGGAGGCGCGGCGTTTCGATGCCTCCATGGCGCGATACGAGAAGGCGGCTGTCCGCACCTATACGACGCTCGGTGTGCTGAACTCGGGGCAGGCGGTGATCTTCACGGTCGGCATGGTGGTCTGCATGCTGCTTGCGGCGCGCGACGTCACGCGCGGTGTGCTAACCGTTGGCGAGTTCGTCATGATCAACGCCATCCTGATCCAACTCTACATGCCACTCAATTTCATGGGCATGGTCTATCGCGAGATCAAGCAAGGCCTGATCGACATGGAGACCATGTTCGCGCTGTTGGATCAGCCGGCGGAGATCGTGGATCGTCCTGGCGCGCAGCCGCTTCGCGTGAACAAGGGCGCGATCGCGTTCGACCACGTGTCGTTCGCCTATGAGCCGGGCCGGCCGATCCTGAAGGATGTCAGCTTCGAGATTCCTGAGGGCAAGATGGTCGCCATTGTCGGGCCGTCCGGTGCGGGCAAGTCCACCATCTCGCGGCTGTTGTTCCGGTTTTATGAGTTGACCGACGGCAAGATCACGATCGATGGTCAGAATATCAATGACGTGACGCAAGACTCGCTGCGCGCAGCCATCGGCATGGTTCCGCAGGACACGGTGCTGTTCAACGACACGATCGAGTACAACATTCGCTACGGCAAGCCCGAGGCGACTCAGGCGGAAGTGCGTGAAGCAGCGCGGCTCGCCCAGATCCACGATTTCATCATGACGTTGCCGCAAGGCTACGACTCGCTGGTCGGCGAGCGGGGCTTGAAGCTTTCCGGCGGTGAGAAGCAGCGCGTGGCCATTGCCCGCACCATCCTGAAGGCGCCGCCCATCCTGATGCTGGATGAGGCAACCTCGGCACTCGACAGCCATACGGAAATGGAGATTCAGGATGCGCTGGAGCGTGTGGCCCGCGAGCGCACGAGCCTCGTGATTGCGCACCGGCTCTCCACCGTGGTTCATGCCGACAACATTATCGTGCTCGACCACGGCGCTATCGTGGAGCAGGGCACGCATCTCGACCTTCTCGCCAAGGGCGGGCTCTATGCCAGCCTGTGGGCGCGTCAGCGCGAGGCCGACGAGGCGCGCGAGCGGCTGGCCCACGCGCTCGAAGACGAAGACATGCCCGACTCCCGCGCCGCCGAGCGCTTGGAGGACGAGGCGCTGGCCTCAAGCTGATTGATCGAACCACAGGGACACCATGAACGACCGGCATCATCTGCTCGACACCATCACGAACACCTTCGTGCCGATCCACCGTGACGGCTATAAGTTCGTTGCCATTGCAGCAATCGCCACGCTGTTCCTATTCATGGTCGCGCCGCCGCTCGGCTGGATCGCCGCGTTGCTCACGGCGGCTATCGCTTATTTTTTCCGCGATCCCGAGCGGGTGACGCCGGACCGGCCGGGGCTGATCGTCAGCGCCGCCGACGGCAAGGTCGCCGCCGTGGTCGAGAGCGTGACGGCCCCACGGGAACTTGCGCTCGGCACCGAAACAATGACGCGGGTTTCCGTGTTCTTGTCCGTTCTCGACGTCCATATCGTGCGCGCGCCCGTGGGCGGAAAGATCATTCGCAGCGCCTATGTACCCGGTGCTTTCGTTAACGCGGAACTCGACAAGGCCAGCGAGGAGAACGAGCGGCAGGCGCTGGTCATCGAGACCAAGTCTGGGGTCAAGATCGGCGTGGTGCTGATCGCGGGGCTCGTGGCGCGGCGTATCGTGACTTTCGTCAGCGAGGGGGCTAGCGTGGAGCAGGGCGAGCGCATCGGCTTGATCCGCTTCGGCAGCCGGGTCGACCTTTATCTTCCGGCCGGCACCGAGCTTTTGGCCGAGGTTGGGCAGACAGCGATCGGCGCCGAGACGGTGCTCGCGGCGTTTGTCGGTGAGGGGAAGATCTAAAGCGCCATGTTTCCTCCCTTCGATCCGGAAAGAGACGACCGCAAACGGCGGCAACGCGTTTTTTCTCGCGGCCAGGTTCCCGTCCGGGTGCTCATTCCCAATATCTTCACGTTGCTCGGGCTCTGTGCCGGACTCACCGCGATCCGCATGGGCATCGAGCACCGTTGGGATCTGGCAGTGGCGGCGCTTGTGTTCGCCGCATTCCTCGACGGCATCGACGGGCATGTCGCGCGGCTCCTGAAGGCCTCCTCGCGCTTCGGCGCCGAGCTCGATAGCCTCGCGGACTTCGTCAATTTCGGCGTGGCGCCCGCCATCATCATGTTCAACTGGGCGCTGGAGGATCTGCGCAGCCTGGGCTGGATCGCGGTGCTGGTCTTCGCGGTCTGCTCCGCGCTTCGGCTTGCCCGCTTCAATGTGTCGCTCGACCGTTCCGACCTGCCCGCCTGGAAAGGCGCCTTTTTCGTCGGCGTGCCGGCGCCGGCCGGCGCGATCATCCTGCTCCTGCCGATTTATGCCCAGGATCTGGGGCTTCATCTCCCGAGCCTGACCCCGCTGGTCCTGCTCTATACGATCGGGATCGCGCTGTTGATGGTCTCCAATGTGCCGACCTTTTCGTTGAAAATGATCGGCCAGAGGATCCCCAGGGAGTATGTGCCGCCTGTTTTCGTGCTGGCCGCGCTTTTCATTGCCCTGCTTTTGACCTATCCATCTCTCACTCTCGCTGTGGGATCAGTAACTTATCTCGTCTTGATCCCGGTCAGCGCCTATCGCTACCTCGCCGCGAAGCGAAAGGCCGAGGAACACGCCAAGGCCCAGAACGGCAAGGCCGCCCGGGAAGACGAGGCCGCGCCCAAGGGCTCCCGATCGACGAGTTTGAGTGCGGAGTGATGAAGCAGCACCTTTCGACCTATCTTCGTCAGCTTGAGGCGGAGAGCATCCACATCATGCGCGAGGTCGTCGCCGAGTTTCGCAACCCGGTGATGCTCTACTCAATCGGCAAGGACTCTTCGGTCTTGCTGCATCTCGCCATGAAAGCATTCTATCCGGCCAAACCGCCATTCCCGTTGCTCCACGTGGACACCACCTGGAAGTTTCGCGAGATGATCGAGTTTCGTGACCGGGAGGCGAAGCGGCGAGGCATCGACCTATGGGTGCACACCAACCAAGACGGGGTGCGCGAAGGCATCTCCCCCATCACCCATGGTAGCGCGCTGCATACCGATATCATGAAGACGGAAGCGTTGAAGCAGGCCTTCGCGCGGCACGGCTTCGATGCCGCGTTCGGAGGCGCGCGCCGCGACGAAGAAAAGTCGCGCGCCAAGGAGCGTGTTTTCTCGTTCCGGAACGCCGCGCATAATTGGGACCCGAAGCGTCAGCGGCCCGAGCTTTGGCACCTGGCCAACACCAAGGTCAATCCGGGCGAGAGCATGCGTGTGTTCCCGCTGTCGAACTGGACCGAGCTCGACGTGTGGACCTACATTTATCTCGAAGGCATTCCAGTCGTACCGCTCTACTTCGCGAAAGAGCGGCCGGTGGTCGAGCGCGACGGTGCGCTGATCATGGTTGATGACGACCGTCTGCCCATCGAAGAGGGCGAGACGCCGGAAATGCGCAAAGTGCGCTTTCGGACGCTGGGCTGTTATCCTCTGACCGGCGCAGTCGAGTCCGACGCGGTAACGGTGCCCGAGGTCATCGAAGAGTTGATCGCGTCCCGGCACTCGGAACGACAAGGCCGCGTGATCGACCACGATCAGGTGGGCTCGATGGAGAAGAAGAAGCAGGAGGGCTACTTCTGATGCCGCAGTTGAGCGTTGTCGCCGGTACCAAGGAGAGCGCAAGCGACCGGCTCGCCGCCCGGCTCGTCGCCGAGGAGAATCGCGGGCTCTTGCGTTTTTTGACCTGCGGCAGCGTCGACGACGGCAAGAGCACGTTGATCGGCAGGCTGCTGTACGACTCCGCCTTGGTGTTCGAGGATCAGCTGCGGAGTGTCGAGCGCGAATCCAAGCGTCCGAACGCGGCGCGGGGCGGGGATCTTGACCTCTCCTTGCTGGTGGACGGTCTTCAGGCCGAGCGCGAGCAAGGCATTACGATCGACGTGGCTTATCGCTATTTCTCGACGCCCCGGCGGAAGTTCATCGTGGCCGACACGCCAGGCCATGTGCAGTACACGCGCAACATGGCCACGGGCGCATCAAATTGCGATTTCGCCGTGCTGCTGGTCGATACACGCCAAGGCGTGCTGACTCAGACGCGGCGTCACGCCTGCATCTTGTCCTTGCTCGGCATCAAGAAGGTGACCGTCGCTGTCAACAAGATGGACCTGGTCGATTTCGATCAGGAACGGTTCGACAAAATCGCCGCGGACTTTGAGGCTTTCGCCGAGCCTCTCGGTTTCGAGTCGATCGTCGCCATCCCGGTTTCGGCTCTCAAGGGCGATAACGTGACGGGCCCGAGCGCACATATGCACTGGTATCATGGGCCGACCCTGCTGGGCCATCTCGAGACTGTGGATGTCAGCCCTACGGCGGCGGAGGGACCGTTTCGCTTTCCGGTGCAATGGGTGAACCGGCCGCATCTCGACTTCCGCGGTTATGCGGGCACGGTGGCGAGAGGCAGCGTCAAGGCGGGCGACGAGGTCGTCATCCATCCGTCCGGCAAGCGGGTTCATATTGCCCGTATCGTGACTGCCGACGGTGATCTCGACGAGGCGCATGAAGGCGATGCGATCACGCTCACCTTCGCCGAAGAGGTGGATGCCAGCCGGGGCGATGTCATCGCGTCTCCCGACGCCGCGCCGTCATTGGCCGATCAGATCGCTGCAAAGATCATCTGGTTCGACGAGGAAGCCATGCTTCCGGGCCGGACCTACACGATCCGTTGCGGTAGCCAGACGGCCACGGCGACCGTTTCGGCGCTGAAATACAAGCTCAATGTCGACAATCTCGATCACGTGGCGGGCAAGACCCTGGAGATGAACGAGGTCGGCCTGTGCAATCTCAGCATGACCAAGCCGCTGGTGTTCGATTCCTATGGTGACAGCGCAGAGACCGGCAGCTTTATTCTGATCGATCGCTTTACCAACGCCACGGTTGCGGCGGGCATGATCGAGTTCGGTTTGCGCCGGGCGACCAACGTTCAGTGGCAGGAACTCTTCGTCGACAAGTCGGCGCGTTCAGGCCTTAAGGGCCAGAAGCCGTGCGTGTTGTGGTTTACCGGCCTGTCGGGCTCCGGCAAGTCGACCATCGCGAACACGCTCGAGAAGCGGCTGCATGCACTCGGCCGTCACACCTACATGCTCGATGGCGACAATGTCCGTCATGGCCTCAACAAGGACCTTGGCTTTACCGACGCTGATCGCGTGGAAAATATTAGGCGCGTGGCCGAAGCCGCCAGGCTGTTCGTCGACGCCGGCCTCATCGTCATGGTTTCGTTCATCTCGCCATTCCGTTCCGAGCGCAACATGGCGCGCGAGCTGGTCGGCGAGGGCGAGTTCATCGAGATCTACGTCGACACGCCGCTCGAGGTGTGTGAGTCACGCGACCCGAAGGGGCTTTATCGCAAAGCCCGCGCCGGTCTGATCCGCAACTTCACGGGTATCGATTCGAGCTACGAGGCGCCCGAGCAGGCCGAACTCGATCTGAAGACGAGCGAGACAACGCCCGAAACCTTGGCCGAAATGGTGCTCGCCGAGCTCAGACGTCGGCACGTCGTCTGACGAGCGTATCCAGGCGCCGGGCCGCGGCCGCGTGGCCATTCGTTGCGGCCCGCGTGTACCAGCTCTCCGCGATCTCGGCGTCCCCGTCGATCTCCCGAAGGCCCGCTTTCACCAGCACCTCGTCGTCATAGGTTAGGGCGAGCTCATAGGCCGCGTCCGCCTCTCCACTCTCTGCCAGTTCTGCGAGGAGCCGCCTTGCGCCGGCGATCTCGCCATCGGCAAGAAGATGCTGGGCGCGGTCGTACAGAGCCGCGGTCTCTGTGGGGACTGCCTGAGCTTGGACTGGTGCAGCGGAGGTCGCCGCAAAAACCGTGGGCCAGCCGAAAGCGAGCCCGGCGGCATAGATTTGTGGGCTTGTGTCCATACGCAGGATCAATCGGCGGCGCGCCTGAAGGCCTTGCGCCGACCCAAGCAGGTAGACTTCGGTGGGGTAGTCGCCGGTCGCATTCTCCCCAAGGGTGACGGTGAGCCCCGCCACATCCTCGTCCTTCACCATCCAGGTGCCGGGGCCGGTGTGGCGTCCAGCGGACAGCTCGGCATCCTCAGGCAGGCCACGCAACAAGATGTAGCTTGCCGAGTGGAGCGGCAGGAGTCCCTCAAGGGCCAATGGCCGCCCGGGCCGCATCTCGACGACGCTGGTGATCGGTGCCGGGCGCGGGACCAGGATCTCCGCATGACGGTCCGGTGCGGAGGCGCCTTTCGAGGCGGCATCCTCGCGGCTGGTTGGGGCAGGGCCGATCATGCTGAACAGAAGGATCAGGCCGCCCAAGGTCAGGATGAGGGCCGCGGTGATCGAGCAAGCGACCACGAGATTCGCTTGGCGTTGCCGCTGATGGAAGGCCTCAACCAAGCCTCGAAGTTGCAGTTGTACCGCGCGATCGAGCACATCCGTCCCCTCTGCCGCGTCTTCCAAGGACCTTTGGGGCGCCTGCAAGGGCGCTTGCGCGGCGCCACCATCGGCGGTGTCCGTGACAGAGGACTGACATTCGGCAGCAGGGCCTTCAAAGGGCGCGAAGCCAAGGAGAGCGGTGAGCGCGTCGGGGTCGGTCAAGCCGACCGGCCCGTGGTCGAGATCGAGCGGCGCCGGATCGAGGCGGTATATCGGGGCTGCCCATATCTCGGCTGGGTCGGGTGTGACGGACGCCGAACTATAGAGGGCTTCGCGTAGCAGGGCCGTAGCCCGATGGACTGGATGGCCGCCGAGATACGACTCCAGCGGCATGGTGGAACCGGTCATTGGTCAAAGCTCCCTCGCATGGCCGTGCGGTGGTCCCGTTATACGGCCCACGCCCCCGATCCCCATCGAGAAGCGCTCTCGTGCCCTTGAGTGCGCTCCGCCAGGTGAAATGCGCGAACCCCTTGATGGGTTCCGCTAAATTCGATTGCCTGATGTCGATTTAGTTCGCGAGTAGGGCGTCCGGGGGCCCCCAATAGGGCAAGGCAGGGGTTTTCATGTGACTCCCGAGCCGGTGATAGGGCCGAGGACGCCCCAACTATCAGCCGCGATTCGTCTCGTGCTCCATCAGCGCATCTACCATTCGCACGTAGAGGCGATAGGCAGATGCATCGAGGCCGAGCTTCGCGGCGAGCGCCGCCGGAAGAATGTAGCGGGCATAGATAGAGAGCAGAGTCCGGTCTGGCCTCTGAGAGGTTGCGCGAAGCCTTGCCAGAATTCTGGGAGCAAGCGCGTAGTAGCGCGCGATGGCGTCTGCGCCCCCTGGCGCTTTGACGAGAACCTCGTCGCGATAGCGCCGCAGCGTGCGCAGCTCGAAGCAATCGTCGTCGAGACCGAGCACTTCGCAGCAGGCCGTGGTGATGAAGCAGCCTTCCGGCGAGGTGCATTCATTATTGTCACGTTTCTCGGCCAAGGCGTCGCGGCGTTCTTCCGCCCAGTCGAGCGCTTGGCGCATCGTCACGCAATCGATCTCGAAGCGGCAGTCTTCGTTCTTGCCCGACAGTTTCAACGCGAGCTCCATGGACTTCTCGTCGCGCAAGAGAGGGGCGGTGGAAAGCGGCAGCACGATGCTGACCGTATCGTCATAGATGTCCGTGCAGTTGCCGCACAAAGCCTCGTCGACGATCACAGTCCCGCCCGCATTCTTGGCGATGAGGCGGTTCTCCGGCTTGACCAGCAACGCCTCAGGCAGCGAGCCCTCCTCACGTCCCTCGACAAAAATCTTGGCATCGAAGTCCGTGTTGACTTGGAACTCCAATGTGAGATCGCAGGTCTTCGGGTTGACTGCTGTGATGTCGCGCTGGCTCGCGCCGGCCTTGTCGTCGCTCGCCTGTGCCGTCCAGGGACCGAACTTCTTGGACTCGAAGCACTCTGGTTCCGAGGGCGCCTCGGACTCCTGGTCCTGTTCATCCTGCGCGCGGGCACGCGGCATGAGGGGGAGGAGGCCGGTGCCGGCGCAAGCGGCGATGAGGAGGCCAAGCGCGCGGCGGCGCGTATGTCTGAGCATGAACCGACCTTATGGGGCTTCCGGGGAAATTTCGTGGCGGAGACTAGCAAAGTGAAGGGCTTAGCGGGAGTGGCGAGGGTGCGCCGATTCGCAGCCCCTTGAGAATCTGCTAGCCTGGGCACGCTTGGTCGATAAGGCTATTCGAAGTGCGGGGCGGAGGCGGAGGCAATGGCTGGGGCGATGAAGGGCAGGGCCGTTTGCGCCGTCCTTGTCCCCAGTTTGGCCATACTTGCCGCGGGGTTTTCATCCCAGGCCCTGGCCCAGCGCGACCGACACGCCCATCCCCTCCAGCGCGCGTGAATCCTACAGCCCGATTGGGGAAGGGTTCGACAGCCCCATCTCTCGCCGCGAAGGCTTGAGAGCGCCAAGACGCCACGTGGACCCGCGCGAAGCGCGCCTCAAGGCGCAGCGCCGGGAGCGCATGCCGGACGCGCCGGCTTTCTTCCGCGATACGGACCTGCGTGCCAATAACCGGACCTGTTGGTTCGACGAGGACCAGTTCGGCTTCGACGAGCCGAAGGCATTCACCACCGGCGGTTCGCTGTCCTATGAGTCCGGCTATATCGCCGACTTCTTTCAGCTGCGCGGTGCGCTCTATACGAGCCAGCCGCTCTACGCGAATGCGTTTGCCGGCGAGAGCATGAATCTCACAGCCGACGGCGACCAGATCACGATACTTGGCCAGGCCAACGGCCGGGTGAAACTTGCAGGCCAAGAGGTCACGGCCGGCCGCCAGCTCCTGCGCACGCCCTTCGTCAATCCCTACGACGTCAGGATGATCCCGCTCACTTTCGAGGGCGTGGTGCTGTTGCCGGAACCAAAAGAGCACCAGACGTTCGACTACGTCGCGTCCTATCTGTCGCGCTACAAGCCGCGCGAGGACAACCAGTTCATTTCGTTTAGCGAGGGACTCAACATCGATGAGAATGACGGCATGCTCATCGGCGGCGCGAGCTATCACGCGAACGGTTGGAACATCGGGGTCTCGAACTATTGGATCAACGACGCGCTGAACACGGCCTATGGCGAGATCGACTATCTCTTCTCGCTTGGCGGCGGTGATGATGGTCCGAGCTTTCGGGCGGGCATCAACACTCTCGATCAGCGGACGGTGGGCGACGACTTGATCGAGGGCGCGCCGTACAACACCTACCAGGCCTCCGCGTGGTTCATAGCAAGCTACCGGGGCTTTGTCTTCACCGGGGCGGTCTCCGATGTCGGCGACGAGGTGGACATCCAAAAGCCGTTCGGCTTCAGCACGTCGTATACGGCGATGATCGTCACGAGTTTTCACCAGGCCGGCGTTCGCGCCTATCTTTTCAGGCTTTCCTACGATCTGGAGAGGCTTGGTCTGGACGGCGTGAAGGCCGAAATTGCCTGGGGCCAGGGCTTCGGCGAGGTGAGCGCGGCAAATGCGGGCTTCGCGGATCAGGAGGAGCTCGATCTGCGTGTTTCTTACGAGCCCCATGGCGGCCGGCTGGAGGGCTTGCGGGTGGAGGTCGAATATATCGACTGGCAGGTTCCGGATCTGGTGGCCCCGAGCGACGAGCTCACCCAGTTCCGCGCGATCGTGAACTACGCCATACCGCTGCTCTAGGCCCTCCTTACCAGCCGCCTCCTTACCAGCCGCCCTGAAACACGAGGCCGACATCGCCACGGCCACGCTGCACGACATTCGCGTTCGTCGCGCGGCCGAACTGGAACAGGCCCAAGGCGTTATTGCGGCCGGCCTGGTCGAGGGTGGCTTCGTGCCCTTTGCCCTTCTGGTAGACGAGGCCGTAATTGCCTTTGCCGCTTTGCCGAACTGCGGCGGCGTTGTTGCGGCCCTTCTGCTTGACCTTTGCGTGGTTCTTGCCCTTGAGCCCGTTGACGACCCCATAGATCTGGAGCCCGCTGCGAATGACGTCGGCGCTTTCGCCGTGCGGTGTGAGCGAGAGGGTGAAGCTGCCGGCGGATGCCGGAGTGGCTGCGGCTGCGGTCAGCGCGATGACAGCGGCGGCGAGGCCGGTCTTGAGTGTTGTCGTGGTCATGGTCGTGTCTCCTAAAAGTTTGGTGCTAAAGTTGCTGACCGCTGCCGACGTGGCGCGTGCAGTCCGGGGCGCCGTCATGCCAGTGCACGGTGAGCGTGGCGGCATAGCCGCCTTGATCGGTGAGTGAGATGATGCCGAGCGATGCGTCCGAGCTGGGCCCGGCTTCGAAGTCGCCGCCTTGGCGGATGCTGGAACTGCCGGCGTAACCGCCTTGCGAGATATCGAACGTGTAGGAGCCGGAGGCGGGCACCGGGGCAAAGGCGAGGCCTTCGACCACGAGGCTGCCGCCCTCGCGGGTGATGCGGATGTCGCAAGACGCGTTTTCCGGGGCGGGCAAGTCGCCGCCCGCCGCTGCACCAAAGGCGAGCCCCAGAGGCAGCAGCGCGGCGAGCGATGTGAGAATGATGCGGGACATGAGAGCGTTCCTTTCGCGCGCGCGGTTAGTCCTGGACGATGACCGAGACATTGCCCCGGCCGATCTGGGTGACGTTGGCGTGATTGCCGCGGCCGGCCTGGATCACGCCGATGGCGTTGCCGTTTCCGTCCTGGGTGGTGATCGCCGTATGGCCGCGCCCGAACTGGGCGACGCCCGCGATGTTGCCACGCCCGTACTGAGTCGTGTCGGCACGGTTCCAGCGGCCTTCTTGGCCGATGACCACGCGATTGCGTGCGCCGGTTTGTGCGCCGAGCGCGTTGTTGCGGTAGCCTTGCTGATAGATCGTCAGACGGTTGCGTGGCCCGCGCTGCGCGCTGCCGAAGGTGTTGCCGGCGCCGTATTGCTCCAGGGAGAGATACGAACCGGCCTTCGCCGGTGCAAAGGATGCGGTCAGGGCAAAAGCTGCCGTGCCGGCGATGAGAAGGGTCTTCAGGGTCATCATGCTTACTCCGGGTTTGCGGCGGGCCCCTGAACGGGCGCCCACGCTGTTTCGTCGAGTAAGCGTTTTAGAAAACCCGG
>Ga0307380_10000588_pt1 | contig 56059 bp, 47 predicted proteins | sample UN3MG_FD_202239 | JGI IMG/M metagenome (GOLD analysis project Ga0307380, IMG submission 202239) | Soil microbial communities from Risofladan, Vaasa, Finland - UN-3 | ecosystem: Environmental > Terrestrial > Soil > Coastal area > Acid sulfate soil | place: Finland: Risofladan, Vaasa | collected... | reverse complement strand
CGGGGGGCTGTTTGACGGCCTCCTCGGCGGCGGCGCTGCTGGCGTTCGCGGCGAAGGCGAGGCCCAGGGCAATCGCCAACCCGATCAAGACACGATAGCGCAACGTCCCACCCCCATATTGGCCCCCGAATCGGGGCCCCTTTCAATGGCCGAGAAAAGTGAAAGGATCGTGGCTCCGCGCCTTTTTGGGGCCCTAAGCCAATATGACGCTTTATCTCGCAAAGCCCCTTCTGTTAGACAAAGCGCGCAAAACAAGCACCTGGCAATTACCGAGGGGGAATCCTTCCCCCGCCGCCGCTAGACTCCTGACGGGATAAGTTATGTCTTCTGATCGACCGCTCGTTATCGTCACCCGCAAGCTTCCGGACGTCGTGGAGACACGGCTCAGAGAGCTGTTCGACGCCCGCCTCAACATAGAAGACAAGCCGTTTTCGCGGGAAGAGCTGATCGAGGCGGTGAAGACGGCCAACGTGCTCGTGCCGACGGTCACCGACCGCATCGACCGGGCCGTGCTGAGCCAGGCGGGACCCGATCTCAAGCTGATCGCGCAGTTTGGTACCGGCGTCGACAATATCGACCTGGATACGGCGCGGAACCGGTCCATCCTCGTCACCAACACGCCCGGCGTTCTGACCGAGGACACCGCCGACATGACCATGGCGCTGATCCTGTCGGTGCCGCGGCGCCTGACCGAGGGCGCCGCCCTGCTGCGGGCCGACACCGGCGACTGGCAGGGCTGGTCGCCGACCTGGATGCTCGGCCACCGCATCTACGGCAAGCGGCTCGGCATTGTCGGCATGGGGAGGATCGGCCAGGCCGTGGCGCGCCGCGCCAAGGCATTCGGCCTGCAGATCCACTACCATAATCGCCGTCGCGTTCAGCCCGACATCGAGCAGGCACTCGAGGCGACCTATTGGGACAGCCTCGACCAGATGCTGGCGCGCATGGACATCATCTCCATCAACTGCCCGCACACGCCGGCGACCTATCACCTGCTATCGGCAAGGCGCCTGGCGCTGCTCAAGCCGTCGGCCTATGTCGTCAATACGGCGCGCGGCGAGGTGATCGATGAGAACGCGCTCGCCCGCATGATCGAGAATAACGAGCTGGCGGGCGCCGGCCTCGACGTGTTCGAGCACGAGCCCGCGGTGAATCCGAAGCTGCTGCGCAACGACAAGGTCGTGGTGCTGCCCCATATGGGCTCGGCCACGTTGGAAGGCCGCGTCGACATGGGCGAGAAGGTCATCATCAACATCAAGACCTTCCTCGACGGCCACGCGCCGCCGGACCGTGTCCACCCCGCGATGTTCTAAGGCTGCGCGGCTACTCGGCCGCGGCGGGAGAGACTTCGGGCGTCCTCACATGCTCGGGCCGGAAGCCCATGCCGATGAGGCGTGCCGGCAGGCGTCTGAGCCACGGAAAGCGGTTCAGCATCTTGGCGGCAAATGGCGGCTTCGGCCGCCTCGTCATGGTGAGTACGTTGGACACCACGCGGTTCTGGACGAAGATCTGGAGCGCTTGGGTCATCTCGGTCGGCCATTGCCGGCGCTTCTGCACCTTGCGCAGATCCTCTTCGGTCACTCTGCCCTCGCGCAGCGGCGTGGCGAGAATATTGGCAGTGGCGACCGCGTCCTGAACGGCGAGGTTGATGCCAACGCCGCCGATGGGGGACATGGCATGGGCCGCATCGCCGATGCAAAGCAGCCCCGGCGCGTACCATTTCTTGATGCGATCGACGGCCACGGTGAGCAGTTTCACGTCGTCCCACGAGGCGATTTCACGGACGCGGTTGGATAGCTCGGGGTTCAGCGCGACAATGGCCAGGCGGAAGGCTTCGAGCCCCTTGCGGCGCATCTCGTTGAAGCCGCCCTTCGGGATCACGAAGGCGCACTGCCAATAATCGCCGCGGTCGATCATGATGAAAAAGCGCCCCGGCTCGATGCGGCCGAGGCTTTCGGACCCGTCGCTTGGGTGCCGGGACAGGCGCAGCCACAGCACGTCGATGGGCGCGCCGCGATCTTCCACTTCGAAGCCGGCAAGCTTGCACACCGTAGAATGGCGGCCGTCGGTGCCGATCACAAGATCGGCGCGCACTTCTAAGTCGCCTTTAGGGGTCGCCGCTTTCAGGCCCACCACCCGGTCGCCGTCCTTCAAGAGTTCGTCGACCTCCGCCCGCATGCGCAGATGAAATGTCGGGTAGCGCTTGCCCGCCTCGGCCAGGAAGTTGAGAAACTCCCATTGCGGCATCAAGGCGAGAAATTTGCAGTGGGTTGGGAGATGCGAGAAGTCGGCAATCTCGACCAACTCGTCGCCGATTTGGGCGCCGAGCTGGCGCACCTCCTGGTGGGGCCGCTTGAGGAACTCATCGATCAGGCCGAGCTCATACATGAGCTCCAGCGTCGAGGGATGAATGGTGTCGCCGCGAAAGTCGCGGAAGAAGTCCTCGTGCTTTTCCAGTACGACCACGTCGACGCCGGCCCGGGCTAGGAGAAAGCCGAGCATGACGCCGGCCGGTCCGCCGCCGGCGATGGCGCATTGCGTGTTGATGGTCTCAACCATGGCGCAGCCTCACATAATGATGCCCGGCGCACGGCCGGGCATCTCAAGTGGATTGCTTGCAACTATCGGCTGAAAAGATTGAAAAACTCTATGGGGTGCAAGCCGACAATCAGCTCGGCGCCATGGCGGCTTTGCGGTGGTGAGACAGGTCGGTAAATAGCGGATTTCTGCCATTCAGCGGGCTTTCCGGGTCCCAACCATAGGTGACCGTCGACACGCGCGCCTGCAGCGCATCGTAGAGCATGAGCCGGCCCACCAGACCCTCGCCGATCCCCAGCAGCTCCTTCACGACCTCGACCGCCTGGAGGCAGCCGATGACGCCGGCGACGGCGCCGAGAATACCGGTCTCCGAACAGGCCGGAACGGTGCCCTCGGGTGGGCTTTGGGGAAACAGGCAGCGGTAAGACGGTCGCGGATCGCCACTCTCGTCCGTCTCGAAGGCGCGGAAGGTGGTGAGCTGGCCGTCGAAGGGGCCGACCGCGGCAAAGACCAGCGGAAGCTTGGCGAAATAGCACGCGTCGTTGACGAGATAGCGCGTGGCGAAATTGTCCGAGCCGTCGGCGACGATATCGAAGCCGCGAACGATCTCCAGCGCGTTCTCCGGCACGAGCCGCGTGGTGTAGAGCTTTGTCTGCACATTGGGGTTGAGGCGCTCGAGCGTGGCGGCGGCGCTCTTGGTCTTCGAGCGGCCGACATGTTCCGTGTCGTGGACGATCTGGCGCTGGAGATTGTCCAAGCTCACCCGGTCGTCGTCGATAATGCCGATAGTGCCGATACCAGCCGCAGCGAGATACAGAAGCAGCGGCGAGCCGAGGCCGCCGGCGCCGACCACAAGGACGTGCGCGGCCTTCAGGCGTTGCTGGCCTTCGCCGCCGATCTCCTTCAGCACCAGATGCCGCTTGTAGCGCTCGATCTCGTCAGGGGTGAGCATGGTTTCAATGTAGGTCCTTAACTCGAGTTCGTCATGGCCGGGCTCGACCCGGCAATCCAGTCCACTGGTAACGCAACGTGCGCAGACGGAATGGCGTGGATGCCCGGATCAAGTCCGGGCATGACGGCTTTCGGGACTTATTTTCCGGTGGAGCCGAAGCCGCCCTCGCCGCGATCGGTGTCGTCGAGCGCATCTGCGGCCACGATCTCCAGATGGGTGACCGGCGCGATGACGGCTTGGGCGATACGGTCGCCACGCTGGATGAGGAATGTCTCGCTGCCGAGATTGACGAGGATCACCATGACCTCGCCGCGATAATCGGCATCGATGGTGCCCGGTGCGTTGAGCACGCTGATGCCATGTTTCAACGCAAGGCCAGAGCGCGGCCGCACCTGCGCTTCGTAACCTTGCGGCAAGGCGAACACGAGACCCGTGGGTACCAGCACCCGGCAGCTCGGATGAAGCGCAATCGTGCCGTCCTCGGGGACAGCGGCGACGAGATCGAGGCCCGCGGCATGGGCGGACTGATAAGCGGGCAGCGGCAGCCCCTCGCCATGGGGAAGCTGCTTGATCCGAAGCTGTATGCTCATTCGGCGGCCGAACGTAGATTGGGCAGCACCTCGGCGGCCCGCGCAAGAAGCCGCGCCGCCATCTCGTCCTTGCTCATGGACGGCCAGTCCTCGATGCCGGCGCCCGTCACCAGATGCACGCGCGTGGCGTCGCCGCCCATGATGCCGGTGGCGGGCGACACGTCGTTGGCGACGATCCAGTCGGCGCCCTTGGCACGGCGCTTTTGCATCGCGTTGTCGACCACGCTCTCGGTCTCGGCGGCGAAGCCGATGACGAGACCGGGACGGGCGGGCGACGGCTTGGCGAGCGTCGCCAAGATGTCGGGGTTTTGCGCCAGCGCCAGGGACACCTCACCGCCACCCAGCTTCTTGAGCTTCTGGGCGGCCTCGGTGGCCGCCCGCCAGTCGGCGACGGCGGCGGCGCAAATGGCGATGTCGGCGGGCAGCGCATCGAGGGTGGCGTCCAGCATCTCATGCGCCGTCTCGACCTTGACCAGGTCCACGCCGTCCGGGTCGGGCAGCGCCACGGGTCCAGTGACCAGCGTCACGCGCGCGCCAAGGCTGGCGGCGGCGCGGGCCAGTGCATGGCCCTGCTTGCCGGAGGAGCGGTTGGCGATATAGCGCACGGGGTCGATCGGCTCATGGGTGGGGCCGGAGGTGATCAGCACATGGCGGCCGCTGAGCGGGCCTTGCTGCTTCTCCGACAGGAGCCGCGCGATGGCGTCGACGATCGCGACAGGCTCGGCCATGCGGCCGGGGCCGTATTCGCCGCAAGCCATTTCGCCCTCATCCGGGTCGACGAAAGTGATGCCGTCGGCGCGCAGCGTCGCCACGTTGCGGCGGCAGGCGGGATGCTGCCACATGCGGACATTCATCGCCGGCGCCACGGCCACGCGCTTGTCGGTGGCAAGCAGCACGGTGGAGGCAAGATCGTTGGCAAGCCCCGTCGCCATCTTGGCGAGCAGGTCGGCTGTGGCAGGCGCCACCACCACAAGATCGGCCTCGCGCGACAGCCTGATATGGCCAATCTCGGCCTCGTCCTTGAGGTCGAACAGGTCGGTGAAGGTCTTGTCCTCGGACAGCACGGAGAAGGAGAGCGGCGTCACGAATTCCGCGCCGCCTTTCGTGAGAATGACGCGCACGGACGCGCCCCGCTCCTTCAAGCGGCGCACGAGTTCCAGGCTCTTATACGCGGCGATACCGCCGCCGACGATGAGCAGGATGCGCTTGTTCTGCACGTCGTTCACTCCGCTGTCCGTCCCGCCAAGGCGGGGCTCCGCAATCTTAGCAAGAATGGGCTTTGAGGTGGTTACTGGATTGCCCGGTCACGCCGGGCAATGACAGAAAATAAGGTTAGCGGGGCTGGATCAAAATACGAGGCTGAGGGCGATCGCCACCAGCGCGATGGCCGCCACCCAGATGCCGACCCTGGCCGTGCGATCCTGGCGGTTCTGCGCTTGGGCCAAGCGCTCCACGCTGTTGGTGTCGAGGCGCAGGCCCTGCTCGGCCATGTCGGCGAAGGCGTCCGCCGCGCGTTCGGCCTGAAGTAACAGCTTGGGAATATCGCCAACGAAGCGGCCGACAGACACCGCGCTCTCCGCCGCCTGCTCGAGGCGAGCGCCGGCGCCCAATTGGCTCTCCAGCCACTCCTTGGCCACGGGCTCGGCCACCACCCAGATATTGAGGTCGGGATCGAGGCTGCGGCCCACGCCCTCGACCACCACCATGGTCTTTTGCAGGAGTATCAGCTCGGGCCGCGTCTCCATGTCGAACACTTCGGTGTACTGGAAGAGCTGGCCCAAGAGTTGAGCCATGGAAATCTCGCTCGCCGGCCGATCCATGATCGGCTCGCCGATGGCGCGCAAGGCTTGGGCGAACTGCGCCACCGAATGTTTGCGCGGCACGTAGCCCGCTTCGAAATGCACCTCGGCCACGCGGGTATAGTCGCGGGTGACGAAGCCGTAAAGAATCTCGGCGAGAAAGCGCCGCTCCTTCATATTCAAGCGGCCCATGATGCCGAAATCGACGGCGACGATGGTGCCTTCGGCATCGACGAATAAGTTGCCCTGATGCATGTCGGCATGGAAGAAGCCGTCGCGCATGGCATGGCGCAGGAAAGTCTGCACCAGGTTGCGGCCGAGCGCCTTCAGGTCGTGACCGGCGGCGCGCAACTTTTCCAGGTCCCCAATGGGAACGCCGTCGATCCACTCCAGGGTCAGCACGCGCCTGGCGCTGCGCGTCCAATCCACCGTCGGTACGCGGAAGCCTTCATCGTTCGTGATGTTATCAGCCATCTCGGAGATGGCCGCCGCCTCCATGCGAAGGTCCATCTCGATGGCCACGGACTTCGCCAGCGTGTCGACGACGGCGAGCGGACGGAGGCGCCGCGACGGCGGATGAAAGCGCTCGATCAGACGGGCGGCCAGAACATAAGAGTCGAGGTCTTTCTGAAAGCGCTGCTCGATGCCGGGACGCAAGACCTTCACGGCGACGTCTTTCAGCGCGCCGTTCGGCCCCTTGACCTTGGCCTTGTGGACTTGGGCAATCGAGGCGGCGGCCACGGGCGGTCCGAACTCGGCGAAGAGCGTATCGATGGGCGCTTCGAGCGCCGCCTCCACGGCCTTCACCGCCTCGTCTTGCGAGAAGGGCGGGAGGCGGTCCTGGAGGCTTGCCAGATCGCGTGCCAATTCGCGGCCGATGATGTCGTCGCGGGTCGCCAGAAACTGACCGAGCTTGATGTAGGACGGGCCGAGCGATGTCAGCGCCGCGGAGAGCCGCGCCTGGTTGCCCGCACCGGCGCCGTTCTTGCTCCCGTTCTTGCGCAAAGGCGCGGTGGCGCGCGCGAACAGGCGCAGCGGGCCCGGCAGGTTGGCATGCTCCGGCAACACGCGGGCGCCGCTCCACGCAAGCGTTGCGCCGGCCTTTGTCAGCCGCGCCATATTGGCGATGGCGTTCACCTGTTAATGCCTCACTTAAATCCGCCAGCCGGAGTGGATGGCCGCGATGCCGCCGGTCAGGTTTCGATAGCTCACTCGCTCGAAGCCCGCATCTTGAATCAAACGGGTGAAGCTTTCCTGATCAGGGAAGCGCCGGATGCTTTCCACCAGATAGCGATAGGCTTCGGCGTCGCCGGCGACAAGCTGGCCCAGCCGCGGGATCGCATTGAAGGAATAGGCATCGTAGAGCGTGTCCAGCAGCGGCATCTCTACGCGCGAAAATTCCAGGCAGAGAAACCGCCCGCCGGGCTTCAGCACGCGGAATGCCTCAGACAAAGCCTTCTCGATATGGGTGACGTTGCGGATGCCGAAGGCGATGGTATAGGCGTCGAAGCGGGCGTTCGAGAAGGGCAACGCTTCCGCATTGCCTTGCACGAAGTTGAGCGGGCCCGCGTCCTTTGCCGCTGCCCGCGCCCGGCCCGCCTCCAGCATCTCATTGCTGATGTCGCAGATCACCGCGCTGCCGCCCTCACCCACCTGCTTCAGAAAGCGGAAGGCGATATCGCCGGTGCCGCCGGCCACATCCAGCAGGGCAAAGGGCGTGGCGCCCTTCGGCGGGGCCAGCGCGGTCAGAAGGTCGGCTTTCCACAGGCGATGCATGCCCCCCGACAGGAGGTCGTTCATCAGGTCGTAGCGGCGCGCCACCTTGGCGAAAACCTCGTTCACCAGGCCTTGCTTGTCGCTTTCGGCCACGCGGGCGAAGCCAAAACTCGTCTCGGCGCCCGTCTCGGGCGTGGAATCGCGGTTTTTCAGGTCCTCGGACATGCGCGGGACAATAGCGCAAGGCCTGAGTTCAGGCTATTGTTGCACTGCAATGAGATTTCTTCTGCACTGCATTATGTTGGGACGCCATGCCTGAGCTGCCTGAGGTCGAAACCGTGCGCCGGGGTCTGGAGCCCATTTTGGTGGGCAAGGCCTTCGCGCGCGTGGAACAGCGGCGGCCGGATCTGCGCTTTCCGCTCCCCGCGCGGTTCGGCGAGCGGCTAGAAGGCCGCACGGTTGAGGCGCTCGACCGGCGCGCCAAATATCTCTTGGCGCGGCTCGATGACGGCGAGGTGCTGGTGATGCATCTCGGCATGACCGGCCGCTTCGCCATCGCGCACGCCAACGGTACCGCTACGGCGCCCGGCGACTTCGCCCATCCGCAGCGGACAATTCCGAAGCATGAGCATGTCGTCTTCCATCTCGGCGATGGCACGGCGGTCCGTTACAGCGACACAAGGCGCTTCGGCATCATGGACCTGATCCCCTCGGTTTCGCTCGACAGCCATGCTTTGTTCAAAGGTCTCGGGGCTGAACCGCTGGCCGACGATTTCACGCCCGCGTGGTTGGCGGGAAAGCTCAAGGGCAAGGCTACGCCGATCAAGGCTGCGCTGCTCGATCAACGGGTGATCGCGGGGCTCGGCAATATCTATGTTTGCGAGGCGCTACACCGCGCCGGCATCTCGCCTCTCAAGCTCGCCGGAACGCTTGCCACGAAATCCGGCAAGCCAACAAAAAAGACGGAAACGCTCATTGACGGGATCAAGACGGTGCTGACAAGCGCCATCAAGGCCGGTGGGTCGTCGTTGCGCGACTATCGCCACACCGACGGCCGGCTCGGCCGCTATCAGCACCGCTTCAAGGTCTATGGCCGCGAGGGGAAACCCTGCAAACGGACCTCATGCGGCGGCATTGTCCGCCGTGTCGTCCAGAGCGGCCGTTCGACCTTCTACTGTCCAACCTGCCAGAGATAAGGGGACTGACACTCATGTTTGTGGAAGAGATCGCACGGGGCGAAGAAGCGCCCGAGGCCAATCCATACGAGACGCTGCTCGTCACGCGGCAAGGCAAAGTCGGGCTGATCACGCTCAACCGGCCGCACGCGCTGAACGCGCTCAACACTCTCCTGATCAGCGAGCTCAACCGCGCGCTGAAGAGCTTCGAGACCGATCCGGGGATCGGCGCCATCGTCATCACCGGCAACGAGAAAGCGTTTGCCGCCGGTGTCGACATCAAGGAGATGCACACCAAGACCTTCGTCGAGGCCTATGGCAGCGACTTCCTGGCGCCGTTCGACAAGATCGGCAATATCCGCAAGCCTATCATCGCCGCGGTCGGCGGCTATGCGCTGGGTGGCGGCTGCGAGCTCGCCATGTCGTGCGACATTATCTTGGCCGCCGACAACGCTGTGTTCGGCCAGCCGGAGATCAATCTCGGCATCATGCCGGGTGCCGGCGGCACCCAGCGGCTGACCCGCGCGGTCGGCAAGGCGAAGGCCATGGAACTGTGCCTCACCGGTCGGATGATGAAGGCCGAGGAGGCCGAGCGCGCCAATCTGGTGAGCCGCATCGTGCCGGCGGCCGAGCTGCTGGAAGAGGCCATGAAGGTCGCCGACAAGATCGCCAACCTGTCGCAGCACGCGGTGATGATGATCAAGGAGGCGATCAATCGCGGCTTCGCCACGACCCTGGCCGAAGGCACGCGCTTCGAGCGCGGCCAGTTCTACTCGCTGTTCGCCACCGAGGACCAGAAAGAGGGCATGGCCGCCTTCATCGACAAGCGGAAGCCGGACTTCAAGAACCGCTAGGGAGCCGGTTTCGCGGATAAAGGGTGGCGGGACTTCCCTTGCGCCCAGTTGACGCTATTCGGGGTGCTCGCTATAGAGCACGTTAAACTAGTGTTTCTCTCGCGCCTTCGCCGCCTACTGCGGGCCGAAAGCCGCCCTCAAGGATCCTAGAAATGGCCAATACCAAGTCGGCGAAGAAAGCCGTTCGCCAAACCATCCGCCGTACCGCGGAAAACAAGGCCCGGCGGAGCCACATGCGCGGTTCCGTGCGCAAGGTTGAGGAGGCGATCGCCTCCTGCAACAAGGAGGCCGCCCAGACCGCGCTGAAGGAAGCCGAGCCTCTGATGGTTCGGACGGCGCAAAAGGGCCTGCTCCACCGCAAGAGCGCCTCCCGTAAGGTTTCCCGCCTCGCCAAGCGCGTCGGCGCCATGGAAACCGCCTAAGCACCGAATTACCACTACTGTTGCCCCCGCGCCACGGGGCCTGCGCGCAGTCTTGCGGGCAACATGTCAATTTGACCAATATTTTAATTGCTTGACGTCGGGCCGGCGGTGCGGCCGGCCCTGCGTCTTATCCACCGCCTCCCCCTCCGAAAAAAAAATTTGGCCCCCGGATCGCCCTGAAACCCCTGCTTTTCGGGCGCGTGGGCGCTGCCCTTGATCGATTCACGCTTGCGACACAGAGACTTGGGGATAATCGCTAACCCCTCCGCCTACGGGTCATCCGGACTCGGTGACCTTGCCCGGTCGCTTGATCGGCCGGATTTGCGCGTGTATAGTCCAGTCATCCGAACGGGGAAGTCCCCTCCTTACATTTTGAGTATCTTGGCCTTGGTGTTTTCCCAGGACAGGTTTTCTTTGTCTTCGCAGCAAGGAGGGATGAAATCTTGTGGAATTCTTATGCGTAAGCTGTGAATGTTGCGGGTCTAAATTGCGTGAAGTCACCACATATTGTGCGCGGCTCAAAAACAGTTCTTTCGACGTGCTCACATTTTTAGGGGAGGAGGCTCAATTTTGGGCGCGCAGTCTGACGATAACGCGGTCGGTGAGGTTGATGTGGCGACGGCCTGGAAAGGCCTCAATGAGAACCCTCGATCGCAGCTCGTCGATGTGCGTACTCGCGCGGAGTGGACTTATGTCGGCATTCCCGACTTAGGGCCTTTGGGCAAACGGGCTGTCCTCGTCGAGTGGCAGTCTTTTCCAGATCAGTCCGTCGATCCGCGCTTTGCCGAGCGTCTCGCCAATGAGTTGAAGGCGCTCGGAGTCCAGTTAGACGACGACCTTTTCTTCATTTGCCGTTCGGGAAGCCGGAGTCTGGCTGCGGCCAGAGCAATGGCATCGGCGGGGTACCGCGCCTGCCACAACGTCTCGGAGGGGTTCGAAGGACCTCTCGACGACGAAAGGCATCGCGGCTCCCTATTGGGGTGGAAAGCGATCGGGCTCCCCTGGCAGCAGGGATAGGAGCCGGACGCTAGGACGGTTTTGGCTGTCCGCGTCAATCAAGTTGGCTGCTCAAGTACATGCGTGCGGTGCGTTTAAGGCGCGAACGAGATGAATGGGAAAGATAAGAACCGTGGCACATGCACAGGCACCAGCACCGCAAAAACAGCAGTGCGCGCCAAGTGACGCTTGGTCGAGAGTCAAAATCCGCCTGCGTGGCGAACTGGGCGAGGACGTTTACGCGAGTTGGTTCAGAGGGGTCGAGGTCGAAGAGGTGGACGACGGGGTCATCCATCTTACCGTGGCCACACGCTTCCTCAGGAACTGGCTTCGCACGCATTACTACGAGTCCGTGCTGAGGCAGGCGCGGTCTGAGTGGCCGACGGCCGAGCGCGTCGAATTCACCGTCAGGCAACCGCATTTCTCCATCGATCTGCCGAAGGAGCCGTCGCCAGAAAGGCGAATGCCGACGCTGGCCGTCTCGGATCTGACGCCGCTGCCCATGCCGTTACGGACCGGCTATGGCGGTTTCGAAGGGTCTCCGCTCGACCCGCGGCTGAGCTTTGGCAGCTTCGTGGTCGGGGGCTCGAACAAGCTGGCGCACGCCGCGGCCCAACAGGTGGCAAACGCCTTCTCGAGCCCGCAGTCTCCGTTCAACCCGCTGTTTCTGCACGGCAATGTCGGCTTAGGGAAAACCCATCTGCTGCACGCGATCTCTTGGGAGATCAAGCAGCAGAAGCCGGAAGCAGAGGTGCTCTACCTGACGGCGGAGCGCTTCATGTCGGGCTTCGTGCAGGCTTTGCGGGCCCGTGACGCGCTGGCCTTCAAGGAGAAGTTGCGCAATATCGACATCCTCCTGATCGACGACATGGAGTTCCTGCAAGGCCCGACCATTCAGCAGGAGTTCTGCCACACACTGAACTCGCTAATCGACGGCGGGCGCCAGGTCGTCGTGGCGGCGGACCGCGCGCCGACGCATCTCGACAAGCTCGACATGCGCATGCGGTCGCGGCTCGGCGGCGGCCTCGTGGCCGAGATGAAGGCGATGGACTACGAACTGCGCCACCAGATCCTCGAAAAGCGGGCTGAGGAAGCCTGCACGGATACCAAGGGTCTCGAGGTGTCCGATACGGTGCTCGCGTTTCTGGCCGAGCGCCTGACCGAGAGCGGGCGCGAACTCGAGGGCGCCGTTCACCGCTTGCGGGCGAGCTACCAGCTCACCGACGAGCCGGTGACCCTCGCCATCGCCGAACAGATCGTGCGCGATCTCATGCGGGGGACCGAGCCACGGCGCGTGCGCATCGACGACATCCTGCGCACCGTGTCGAAGCATTACGGGGTCAACCGCGGCGACCTGCTTTCCGGGCGGCGCAACCGGTCGATCGTGCGGCCGCGCCAGATCGGCATGTATCTCGCCAAACTGCTCACTTCGCGCTCGCTGCCCGAGATCGGGCGGCGCTTCGGAAACCGCGACCACACCACCGTGCTGCACGCGATCCGCAAAGTTGAGCAGCTCATGAGCGACGACAACCAGCTTCGCGAGGAGATCGAGCTCCTGAAGCGCTTGCTGCGCGACTAGAGGGAAGGCGGGAGGCGCCTTGACTGGACCGAGGCCTCTCCCGCCGCTCTCTCCTGCCCCCGCTCCGGAAGATCGCGGGCACTTGCAAAATGAGCGGCGCCGCGTCAAGTTCGACCGGGATTTCCTCCTGCCGCGCCAAGACCTCAACCAAGGTCGGGCCGGAGCCAAAAGCGCTTCGCCCAGCAAAAATACGTCAATTTTCGGGGTATTCTCCAGCCATGCGCCTCACCATCGACAAGCCGAGCCTCGCCAAGGCGCTCGCCCATGTGGCGAGCGTGGTCGAGCGGCGCAACACCATTCCCATCCTTTCAAACGTGCTGCTTGCGGCCGGCGATAACCAACTCAGACTGACGGCCACCGATCTCGACATGGAACTGGTGGAGACGGTGCCGTGCCGGGCAACAGGCGAGGCCGCCATCACCGTGCCGGCGCATATGTTCTACGACATCGTGCGCAAGCTGCCCGAGGGTAACGAGATCGAGCTTGAGCGCGACGCCGAGCAGGAGCGGGTCGTCATCACCAGCGGCCCGGCGCAGTTCTCCCTGCAGACGCTGCCGGCCGACGACTTCCCGGCGCTGTCCGTGGACGACCTCGACCACAGCTTCAGGTTGCCGGCGGCCGACCTCAGGCGCCTGGTCGAGAAGACCCGCTTCGCCATCTCTACGGAAGAGACGCGCTATTATCTGAACGGCATCTATCTCCATGCGGTCGAGAGCGACGGCAAGCCTACGTTGCGCGCCGTGGCCACGGACGGCCACCGCTTGGCACAGGTCGAGCTGCCGCTGCCGTCGGGAGCCGAAGGCATGCCGGGGGTGATCGTGCCGCGCAAGACGGTGGTCGAGCTGTCGAAGCTCGTGGAGAACGCCGAGGGCGAGGTCCGCGTCGAGCTGTCGCCGGCGAAGATCCGCGTCACCGCGGGCCGGGTCGTGTTGGCCTCCAAGCTCATCGACGGCACCTTCCCCGACTATGAGCGCGTCATCCCGCAAGGCAACGACAAGCGCATGGAAGTTGACAATGCCGCCTTCGCTCAGGCCGTCGACCGCGTCTCGACTCTGTCGAGCGACAAGGGCCGCGCGGTGAAGCTGGCGCTCTCCGAAGGCAAGCTCGTGCTGTCGGTCAACAATCCGGACTCCGGCAGCGCCACCGAGGAACTCGCCGTCGACTATCCCTTCGACGCTCTTGAGATCGGCTTCAACGCCCGCTATTTGCTCGACATCACCCAGCAGCTCGATAGCGGTACGGCGGAGTTCCAACTCGCCGATCCGGGCTCTCCCACCATGGTACGCGACGTGAAAGATCCGTCGGCCCTCTATGTCCTCATGCCGATGCGGGTATGAGGGCGCGTCCGCGCGAACAGAACCATGGCGACCCACTGACGGGCAACCGCGGCGGCCTGGCGCCCGACCGTCTTTCGGTCGCCGCGCTCACGCTCACCGATTTCCGCAACTATGCCAGCGCCCGCTTCGCGCTGGACGCATCACCCGTGGTGCTCGTCGGCGACAACGGCTCGGGCAAAACCAATCTCCTCGAAGCGGTGTCGCTGCTCTGCCCCGGCCACGGCTTGCGCGGGCGGCCGTATGGCGAGCTTGCCCGCAAGGATGGGCAAGGCGGTTTCGCCATCGCCGCCACGGTGATGTCGCGCCAGGGCGAGGTGGATATCGGCACCGGGTTTCTGCCGGGCACGCGCGAGGAAGGCGCAGGCCGGACCGTGCGGATCGCCGGCAAGGAACAGAGCTCTGGCGCGCTCGGCGACTACATGAATCACGTCTTTCTCATCCCGGCGATGGACGGGCTGTTCACGGGCCCGGCGTCGGAACGGCGGCGCTTCCTCGACCGTCTCGTGCTGGCGCTCGATCCCAAGATGCGCACACCGCTCGGCCGCTATGACCGCGCCATGCGGCAGCGCAATCGCCTGTTCCAAATGCGGGAGTTCTCGCGCGCGCTGTTCGAGGGACTGGAAGAGCAACTGGCGGAGGCCGGCGTCGCCATCGCCGCCGCCCGTCTCGACGCGGTGGAGCGGCTGACGGCGCTCATCGATGACACGCGGGCGGCCCATGGCGACGGCCCCTTCCCGCACGCGGTGCTGGCTCTGCACGGCACGCTGGAGACCGAGTTGACCATGCGCCCGGCGACCGAGGTCGAGGACGTCTTTCGGGTGATCTTGGAGACGGGCCGCGAGCGCGACCGTGCGGCGTCACGCACCCTTGAAGGTCCGCATTTGAGTGACCTATTAGTGGTTCACGGACCGAAAAACGCCCCGTCAACGCAGTGCTCCTCGGGCGAGCAAAAGGCCCTGCTGCTTGGCCTCGTGTTGGCCAAGGCCGAGCTGATTAAGGCGCTCGAAGGCACCTGCCCTCTGGTCCTCCTGGATGAGGTCGCCGCCCATCTGGATCAAGCCCGGCGCGAGGCGCTTTTTGGCGAAATTCTGCGGCTCGGGACCCAGGCCTGGATGACTGGAACAGACCGGGAACTATTTTCGCCGATTGCACAAGATGCCCAAATCTTGGCGGTGAATCGGGGTAGTATCAGCACGTGATTCCAAGGGCCCCCGCGGCCCGCCCAAAAGAGCAACAACGACCGCCTCAACACACCTCAGGGACCCATGACACCAGCTGCCAAACGCAAAGCCGCTGCTGCCGCAGACTATGGCGCAGAGTCGATCAAAGTGCTGAAAGGCCTCGATGCCGTACGCAAGCGGCCGGGCATGTATATCGGCGACACCGACGACGGCTCGGGCCTTCACCACATGGTCTACGAGGTGGTCGACAACGCCATCGACGAGTCGCTGGCCGGCTATTGCGACGCGGTCCAGGTGACGCTCAACGCAGATGGCTCGGTCACCGTGGAAGACAACGGCCGCGGCATCCCCACCGAGATTCACAAAGGCGAAGGCGTGTCGGCGGCGGAAGTGATCATGACGCAGCTTCACGCTGGCGGAAAGTTCGACCAGAACTCCTACAAGGTGTCGGGCGGTCTGCATGGCGTGGGCGTGTCCGTGGTCAACGCCCTGTCGAGCCGGCTTGAGCTCACCATCTGGCGCGCCGGCAGGGAGCATGTGCTGCGCTTCGCCGACGGCGTGCCGGAGGGGTCGCTCGCGGATGTCGGGGAGGCGGACGGCAAGACCGGCACGCGCATCACCTTCGTGCCGTCACCGGCGACTTTCACCAATATCGAATTCGATTACGGGACGCTCGAGCATCGCCTGCGCGAACTCGCCTTCCTCAATTCCGGCGTGCGCATCATCCTGTCGGACAATCGTAGCGTCGAGCCGAAGACCGAGGAACTCTATTACGAGGGCGGCTTGCGCGCCTACGTGAAGTTCCTCGACCGCACCAAACATCCGCTCATCACCGAGCCGGTCATGGTGGAGAAGACGCAAGACGGCATCACCGTCGAGGCGGCGCTGTGGTGGAACGACAGCTACCACGAGAACGTACTGTGCTTCACCAACAACATCCCGCAGCGCGACGGCGGCACACATCTGGCGGGGTTCCGCGCGGCGCTGACCCGCACGGTCAACACCTATGCCGCGGAGTCCGGCATCGCCAAGAAAGAGAAGGTGGCGCTAACCGGCGACGACGCACGCGAGGGACTGACTTGCGTGCTTTCCGTCAAAGTCCCGGACCCGAAATTCTCGAGCCAGACCAAGGACAAGCTCGTATCCTCCGAGGTGCGGCCGGTGGTCGAGGGCGTGATGGCGCAGGCTTTCTCGCAATGGTTCGAGGAAAATCCGGGCGAAGCGCGCAACATCGTGCAGAAGATCGTGGAAGCCGCCGCCGCGCGCGAGGCGGCGCGCAAAGCGCGCGACCTCACGCGGCGCAAAGGCGCGCTCGACATGGCCTCGCTGCCAGGCAAGCTCGCAGACTGTCAGGAGCGCGATCCCGCCAAGTCCGAGCTGTTCCTGGTGGAGGGCGATTCCGCCGGCGGCAGCGCCAAGCAGGCGCGCGAGCGTGCCTTCCAGGCCGTCCTTCCGTTGCGCGGCAAGATCCTCAACGTGGAACGCGCGCGCATCGACAAGATGCTGTCCAGCGCGGAGATCGGCACGCTGATCACGGCGCTCGGTACCGGCATCGGCGATGAGTTCAATCTCGACAAGCTGCGCTACCACAAGATCATCATCATGACGGACGCCGACGTGGACGGCTCGCATATCCGTACGCTGCTACTCACCTTCTTCTACCGTCAGATGCTGTCGCTGATCGAGGCCGGGTATCTCTACATCGCCCAGCCGCCGCTCTACAAAGTGAAGCGCGGAAACCAGGAGCTCTATCTCAAGAACGAGACGGCGCTTGAGGATTATCTGATCGGCGAGGGACTCGTGGACGCGGTATTGATGACCGGCGACGACGCGGCGCGCGGCGGCGGCGATTTGCGCGACATCGTCGAGACGGCGCGGAAAGTGACCTCGGTCCTCAAAGGCCTGCATAATCGCTATCCGCGCTTCATCATCGAGCAGGCGGCGATCGCCGGCGTGCTCAATCCGAAAGTACTGAAAGACCACAAGCAGGCGCAGGACGCGGCCGCCTATATCGCCAAGCGCCTTGATGCGCTAGCCGAAGAGACCGAGCTGGGTTGGCACGGCGAAGCGCTGCCGGAGGGCGGCATGCGCTTCTGGCGCGAACTGCGCGGCGTCATGGAATCGCACCTTATCGACGGACCGTTCATCGCTTCCGCCGATGCGCTCAAACTCGATCAATATGCCGCCCACCTCCAGGAGGTCTACGCCAAGGCGGCGACATTGAAGCGGAAAGAGACCACGCTGGCGGTGCATGGCCCGACCGACCTTCTCAATTCGGTGATGGAGACCGGCCGCAAGGGCCTGTCGCTGCAACGCTATAAGGGTCTCGGGGAGATGAACCCCAATCAGCTGTGGGAGACCACGCTCGACCTCGACACGCGCACCATCCTCCAGGTGAAGATCAAGGAGGGCGAGGACGCCGACGACGTATTCTCGCGGCTGATGGGCGACGTGGTCGAGCCACGGCGCGAGTTCATCCAGGAAAACGCCCTGCAAGTCGCCAATCTGGACGTGTAAAGCGCTCCTCCGCCTCATTCCTTAACGCTGTGGCAAGGCGCAACCCGTAGGGTTTTGGCCTTGAGGGGCCTCGCGCCGGGCATTCTGCCGTCCGCGAGACTCGCTTCGCAGTGTTCAGTTTGGGGCGGTCATCGATGGCAGGGGTGCGACGGAGCGCAAAGCCGCGAGCAAAGTCCGGCACCGGCGCCAAGCGGCGCGTGGAGCCCGGCTTCGGGGCGCGGCGCAAAACGCCTTCCAAGCGACGCCCGCAAAGCTGGCGCAAGGGCCGGCTGTGGCGCCTGAAGCGCGCGGTGCAACGGCACCCGATCGCCTTCAAATTCGCCCGCTTCGGTCTGCTGGCCTGTATCTGGGGCACGATCGTGTTCGGCGGCGCCGTCGTCTATTTCATCTCCCAAGTCCCGGACCCGATCCTCGCCACGCTCGACGACCGGCCGCCCAATGTCACCATCCTTGCCGCCGACGGCACCGTGCTCGCCGAGCGCGGCTTGCGGCGCGGCCATGTGCGTATCGACGTGCTGCCGAAACATCTCATCGAGGCGGTGACGGCAACCGAGGACCGGCGATTCTATAGCCATTTCGGCATCGACCCGATCGGACTGGTGCGCGCCAGCTATCGCAATTTCAGGGCCGGCACCGTGGTCGAGGGCGGCTCGACCATTACCCAGCAGCTGGCCAAGAATCTGTTCCTCAAGCCGGACCGCACGCTCACGCGCAAGCTGGAAGAGTTGGTCTACGCCGTGTGGCTGGAGCAGCGCTTTACCAAGGACGAGATCCTCGAGCTCTATCTCAATCGCGTCTATTTCGGCGGCGGCACCTATGGCGTGGAGGCCGCAGCCCGCCATTATTTCGGCAAATCGGCGCGGGTCGTCAGCCTGCCCCAGGCCGCACTCCTGGCCGGCCTGTTGAAGGCGCCGTCCCGCTATGCGCCGACGCGCAGCGTTAGACTGGCGAGCGCGCGGGCCGACGAGGTGCTCGACAATATGGTTGAGGCCGGTTTCCTCACCGAGGCCCAGGCGCAAGAGGCCGGCCGGCTGCCGCTCAAGCTGCGGGCCAAGGGCGACGAGACCGGCTACCCCTACGCCGTGGATTGGGTGGCGGAGCTGTTGCCGGAATATATCGGCGAGCATGAGGGCGATCTCATCGTCGACACGACCATCGACGCCAATCTTCAGCGGGTCAGCCAGGAGAAGCTGCGCGAGCTGCTCGATACGGAAGGCCACGATCTCAAGGCGGGCGAAGGCGCCGTCGTCGTGCTCGATCCCGTGGGCGGGGTGCAGGCGCTGGTGGGTGGGCGCTCCTATCGGGCAAGCCCGTTCGACCGGGCCATCAAGTCCCTGCGGCAGCCGGGCTCGGCGTTCAAGCCGTTCGTCTATCTCGCGGCGCTCGAAAGCGGCTACACGCCGGATTCGCTGGCCTATGACGGCCCGGTCAATATCGGCGGCTGGAAGCCTTCGAACTACACCAACCGCTACAAGGGCGAGGTGACGCTACGGGAGGGCATGGCCCAATCGCTCAACACGGTAGCCGCGCGGCTCACCAACGAGGTCGGCGCCTGGAAAGTGGTGCGCACGGCGCGGCGGCTCGGCATCCAGTCCAAGATGCACGGCCAGCCGTCGATCGCGCTCGGCACCGCCGAGGTGACGCTGCTGGAACTCGCCGGGGCCTATGCGCCGTTTGCCAATGGCGGGCAGCGGGTGCTGCCCCATGTCATCACCCGCGTGCGCAACGGCGACGGCAAGGTGCTTTACCGCCGCCGCCACACGACCACGGGTCAGGTGGTGGCGCTGCAATATGTGGGCGCCATGAACGACATGCTGAACGCCGCAATCGTGCGCGGCACCGGCAAGCGGGCGGCAATCCCCGGCCATGTGGCCGCCGGCAAGACCGGCACGACGCAGAACTCCCGCGATGCCTGGTTCATCGGCTATACCGCCCATTACGTGGCCGGCGTGTGGATCGGCAATGACGACGGCTCGGTGATGCGGAAGGTCACGGGCGGCACCCTGCCCGCGCAGCTGTGGCACGACATCATGCTGACCGCGCACCAGGATAAGCAGCCGCTGCCGCTGCCCGGCACCCGCGCGCCACGGCGGCTGCAAGACACCATCGCCGCGCGTATCCCCTGGACCACGCCGGCGGCGAAGCAGCGGGAGGCCAGCCAGGACCTGCCGCTCTATCAGCGGGTGCTTGGGATTTTCGGCGGCGGCTAGGCCCTAGCTACTCGATGCTGAGCTTGGGCGACGAGCCGCACGAGGGATGCGACAACCCCTCCGCCCCATAGCTGTGCAGGCTGGAGCCGTATTTGCGTAGCCATTCCCTCGCCTCCCCATGCCGCGGCATGGTCCGAGCAACGACCGCCCAGAAGCGCGGCCCGTGGTTCATGTGGGCGAGATGGGCCACCTCATGGGCGGCGAGATAATCGAGCACGAAGGGCGGCGCGAGCACCAGCCGCCAGGAGAAGGACAGTGCGCCCGTCGTCGAGCACGATCCCCAGCGTGTGGTCTGATCGCGCACGAAGATCCGCTGCGGCTTCAGGTTGAGCCGCTTGGCGTGCAGATCCACGCGCAGCTTGAGATCGAAATGGGCTTGGCGCTTGAGCCAGTCCAGCAGCCGCCGCGGCGCATGCTCTTCCTCGCCGGAAACATGGAGGCGCGGCAGCCGCCCCTTGACCACGCGCGCGCCGGCCGGCCAGGCAGGCGCGACCTTGGCGTCTTCCGGCTCCTCGACCCACACCACGCCGCGCCGCCGCACCGAGCCGGGAAACCGGACGAGGTGGGCAAGCCCACGCAACGGAACCACGGCACCGTCCGTAAAGGGTACGGGCTCCGGCAGACCGGCGACACGCTCCTTCAGCCAGTCGAGGTGGCGGGACAGAAATTCGTCGGCGTCGGCGAAGCTTGAATAGGACGGCATGGTGAGGACGGCGCCACGGCGGGCCTCGTTCACCTGCAGGCTGAAGCGCCGCGCACGCGTGCTGCGGCGCAGGAGCATCGGGATTTCCAGCCCCTTAATCTTAACCTCGATGGTCTCTCCGCGCCCGATATTCAGCCGCTTCAGCATGCCAAGCTCCCTACCAACCGTACCAAAAGGGGCCACGAATCTGATGGGCCTACAGTAGCACAGGGATTTGTGGGAGCGCTCGCCTCTGCTTTAGGCAACCCGGTTGAAAGCCCGCGCCAAAACGCCTCTGCGGCGCTGGTGGGTGCGGATAAAATCCCGGATTTTGGGCAAAATTTCGGACCGGAAGCGCTTTCCATTAAAAACGCCGTAATGGCCCACATCAGGCTGCATATGATGGGCCCGCATGGTGTCCGGGAGGTTTTTGCACAATAATTGCGCAGCTTTCGTCTGGCCAATTCCGGAAATATCGTCCTTCTCGCCCTCCACCGTCATCAGGGCCACGCGCTGAACCTTGCCGGGGTCGACGGCAACGCCATGGTGGAGCATTTGGCCCCTGGGCAGCTTATGGTCGAGGAACACGGTCTCGATGGTCTGAAGGTAGTACTCGGCGGTGAGGTCCATCACAGCGAGGAACTCGTCGTAGAACTCGCGGTGCTTGGTCGCCGAGTCGCCGTCGCCGCGGATCAGATTGTGGAAGAGGTCGCGGTGGGCGTTCAGATGCCGGTCGAGATTCATGCCCATGAAGCCGGACAGTTGCAGGAAGCCCGGATAAACCATCCGCATCATGCCCGGATAGGGCCACGGCACCTGCGTGATGACGTTACGGCGGAACCAGCTCAACGGCTTGCCGGCGGCGAAGCGGTTGACCTCAGTGGGGCTTTCACGCGCATCGATCGGTCCAGCCATGAGGATCATGGAGCGCGGCACCGCCCGGTCTTTTTGCGCCTCCATCAGCGAGACGGCGGCGAACACCGGCACGGTCGGCTGACAGACCGCCATGACATGCACGTCTCCGTCAAAAAACCTCAGGAACTCTATGACGTAGTCGATATAGACGTCGAGGTCGAAGGGACCGGCGTCGCGCGGTACGAAGCGCGCGTCCTGCCATTCGGTGACATAGACGTCGTGCTCAGGCAGCAGATCGCGCACCGTGCCGCGCAGCAGCGTGGCGAAGTGACCCGCCATCGGCGCCACGACGAGAACCTTTGGATCGTTGCGCTTGCCGGCGGCGCCCAAGTCGCGCTCGAAGTGCACGAGATTGCAGAACGGCTTCGTGATCACCGTACGCTCGCGCACCGCCACGTTGCGCCCGTTAACCTCGACCTCATCGATGTCCCAGGTGGGCTTGCGGTATCGGCGGGTCGAGCGCTCGAACAGCTCGAGCACCGCCGCAGCGCCGCGGCCGATGGCCGTGTGCGAAGCCGGATTCAACGGATTGCGAAATAGGAGCCGATAGGCGTCGGCGGCCGCGCGCGCGGGGCGCAGCGCAGCCTGATTGAACTCATAGAGATGGTAAAGCATGGCAGCCTCCGACTCAGATGCATCATAATGCTGCATCGCGAAATCACATGGCGATTTTATGCTGCAGTGCAATGACACCTTGCCGCAGGGGCACATGAGCCGCGCGTCTATAGGCAGCGGCGCAGGGTCTCGGTCATCTTGGAAGCCGGTGTGCCGTAAGGGATGTGGGTGATGTATTCGCCGTCGGGGCCCATAAGGTAAAGAAGTGCGGAGTGGTCGATGCTGTAGTTGTCGCCCGTGCTTTTTTCCTGAAACTTTTGATATGTGACACGATAGGCCTTCGCAGCTTTGGCGATTGCCTCGGGCGAACCGGACAGTCCGACGAAGTTTGGGCCGAAATTCTCGACATAGGCGGCGACGGCTTCGGGCGTGTCGCGCTCCGGATCGAGCGTAATAAATATGGGGACGACTTTGTCCGCATCGCTTCCGAGCCTATCCAACGCCGCCGACATGACTTGCAACTCCGCGGGACAAATGTCGGGGCAGCGCGTGAAGCCGAAGAACACGAGCATATGGCGGCCGCGGAAATCCTGATCGGTGACGGTGTTGCCGTCCTTGCCGACGAGCTCAAAGGGGCCGCCGATGAGCGCCTTGCCGCTCGTCGTCACGCGGTTGCCGTGCATGTCGGTGTTGAGAATGAGAATGCCGGCGCCGATCAGCGCACCGAGAAGAAAACCGCCGACAATGACCAGGAGAAAAGGACGTCGCATCGAGATCACTCACCAAGTTGCAGCAGCGTGCCGTTAATCCGGGCACGGCTCAGGAACCAGCTGAACGTCGCATAACCTACCGCGAGATAGACCGCGTTCAGACCAAGCGCCCACCACAGCTCCCTGGGATCGAATGTGTGGTGGAGAAGAATGGAGCGCATGCCTTCGAACACATGTGTCGGCGGCAGCGCAAGGGCAACCGGTTGGAGCCAGTCCGGCAGAACCGACACCGGATAATAGACGCAGCAAATGGGCAGGAGCAGAAAGGCGAGCGACCACGCCAGCTCCTCGGCGCCGAGCCCGTAGCGCAAGATCACGCCGGCCGAGATCAAACCCAGCGACCAGCTGGTCAACACCAGCACGCAGAAGAAGGCGGCGAGCGGCAGGCCGAGGCTGAGCAGGTTGAAGCCAAAAAAGAAATAAGCGGCGATGGCGACGGGCACCATGCTGACACCGAGGCGGATGATGCTCCATAGGCTCAACGCGGCGACGAGTTCGTATGGCCGCAGCGGACTTATCATCAGGTTGCCGAGATTGCGCGACCACATCTCCTCGATGAAAGTCGTGGAGAAGCCGATCTTCGAGCGGAATAAAATGTCCCATAGCAGCACCGCGCCGATCAGCACGCCGGCCGCCTGGATGAACGGGCTCGTAGTCTCGGCGAGATATTTTTGCAGGAAGCCCCAGGTCAGCATCTGCAGGAACGGCCAATAGATGAGCTCCACCAGGCGGACGCCGGAACTCCGCAGCAGATAGACATAGCGGTGAACGAGCGCCACCACGCGCCGGAGCGAGGCGAGCACGCCGCTCGGCGGCAGCAAGACGGGCTCGGCACCGCTCATGGCGCGGGGCGTATTCATGATGCTCGCCGTGCCTGTTCCGGCTCGGCGTCCGCAGGCGGATGTTCAGGCTTGGGTGCGGGCTTGGCGCGGCCGCGCACGAGATCGAGAAACACATCTTCGAGCGTGTCGCGCCCGTAATTCTTGACCAGCGCTTTCGGTGTCTCGTCCTCGATAATGCGTCCCGCCTGAAGCAAGATGACGCGATCGGCGAGACGCTCAACCTCCGCCATATTATGCGAGGCGAGCAGCACCGTGGCGTTGCGCTCGGCGGCGTAGTCTTGCAGCTTGTGGCGGATCCAATCTGCCGTGTCGGGATCGAGCGAGGCGGTGGGCTCGTCGAGCAACAGGAGATCGGGCGCGTTGAGCAACGCCTTGGCGAGACCCACCCGCGTCTTCTGCCCGGCGGAAAGCTTGCCGGTCGCCCGGTCGAGCAGGGCCTCGATCTGCAAATGCTCGGCGATATAGGCGATGCGCTCGGCCGCGTTGGCGATGCCGTAAAGACCCGCATAGACTTTGAGGTTCTGCCTGACCGTGAGCCGCGCGGGCAGGTCGACATACGGGCTCTGGAAATTTAGCCGCTGCGCCACGCCATAGCGATTGCGACTCATATCGGCGCCGAAGACCCGCACCTCGCCGGCGCTCGGCATGATCAGTCCGAGCAGCATGGCGATGCTCGTGGTCTTGCCGGCGCCGTTGCCGCCGAGCAGCGCCACGGTGGTGCCGGGCTCAATCGTAAAACTAATGTGATCGACGGCGGTGACCGGGCCATAGCGCTTGGTGAGGCCGCGGACCATCACGGGAACGCACGCGAGATCGCGGCCTGCGCCGTTTTCTCCTTGTAAATTGGGGCTTACGTCATTCATGACCTTGCGCTGCGCGTCCGCTTTGTCCGAATTATGGCTCTTCGCCGCATGTTAGGGTTCACCTATGGCCGCCCTCGACAATAGTCAAACCGACCGCCGCCCCGCCGTGCCGGAATGGTTGCGCGCTGGCGAGAGCCGGTTGCGGCTCCAGACCATCGTGCGCCTGCGCTGGCTGGCCGTGCTGGGTCAGAGCCTGACGGTGATCGGCGCCTATTGGGGGCTCGGCATCGACTTGCCAATCGGCGGCTGCCTCGCCGTGATCGCCCTATCGGCCTGGCTGAACGTGGCGTTGCGCATCCGCTTTCCGGCGAGCCAGCGGCTGAAGAGCAATTTCGCGTTCATGATGCTCGGCTACGACATCCTGCAGCTCGCGGCGCTGCTCTATCTCACCGGCGGGCTGGAGAACCCCTTCGCCTTCTTGCTCATCGCGCCGGTCACCGTGTCGGCCTCGACCTTGCCGTTGCGGATTACCGTGGCGCTCGGCGTGCTGGCCATCGGGGCGGCAGCCTTGCTCACCACCTTTCACCACCCGCTGCCTTGGTTCAGTCAGTCGGCCTTGGTGCTCCCTTTCATTTACGTGATGGGCGTGTGGGCCGCCGTGGTTTCCAGCATTCTGTTCATCGGCTTCTATTCATGGCGCACGGCGGAAGAAGGCCGGCGCATGGCCGAGGCGCTGGCCGCCGCTGAGATGGTGCTGGCCCGTGAGCAAAAACTCTCAGCGCTCGATGGCCTCGCCGCGGCGGCCGCGCATGGGCTCGGCACGCCCCTCGCCACCATCGCGGTCGTCACCAAGGAGCTGTTGCGCGACGCGCAGGAGTCCGACCCGCATTACGAGGATCTGCTTCTGGTGCGGGCCCAGGCCGAGCGCTGCCGCGATATCCTGAAGGAGCTCGCCGGGCGCGGCGAGGAACTCGACATCATCGTCTCGCGCATGCCCGTGAGCCATCTGATGGAGGAGGTGGTCGCGCCGCACCGGCTGCTGGCCGTGCCGATCGAGGTGAGGACCGGGCCACTGCCCGGCGTCGAGCCGTGCAGCGCCGCAGGTAAAGAGCCGGTGGCGCAGCGCAATCCGGGCGTTATCTACGGCCTCGGCAATCTGGTGGAAAATGCCATCGACTTCGCCGCGACCAAGGTCGAGGTCGACGCCCACTGGTCGCAGGACGAGGTCCGCGTCGTCATCGCCGACGATGGCGAAGGCTTCCCGCCCAACGTGCTCGAGCAGCTTGGCGAGCCGTTCGTCACCACGCGGCCTGGCGAGAGCTGGGGCGACGAGGCGCCGGACGAGCATATCGGCATGGGCCTCGGGTTCTTTATCGCCAAGACGCTGCTCGAGCGGTCGGGCGCCCAACTCGAGCTGGCCAACCGCCCCGAGCCGGCCAACGGCGCCGTGGTGACCGTGATCTGGCCGAGGGCCAAATTCGAGCAGCCCTTGGACAAGGACGAGCCGGCGCATCTGATCTAGGGCTCATGATCTGACGCTCTGGGCCCAAAATGGGCTCAGAAGCCGGATTTTTGCAGCAGTGCCCCCGGACTCAGTGGGTTTTCCGACGGTTTCCGTTCACTTTGATGGAACGGCTTTTCCCACCAGGCTTGCCTCCGGGCCGGAAAGTCCCTACCTCTAGCTACAATTAAAAATCGTCAATCCGTTTGGGAGGTTACGCCTAAGGGTTGGCCATCACAGCGACCTAGGAGCTGAATATGGAAACCCAGCCGGTGTTGCCGACGCCACAGGGCGTTCACGTGCCGCAGGACGACAACACTCTTCTGATCGTCGACGACGATCGCGCCTTCCTTGCGCGGCTTGCCCGCGCCATGGAGGCCCGTGGCTTCGAGGTGGAGGCCGCCGCCTCTGTCGAGGACGGTCTGGCTTCGCTCAAGCGCCGCCCGCCGGCCTTCGCCGTGGTCGACATGCGCCTGGACGACGGCAACGGCATCGACGTCATTGCCGCGCTGAACGACATCCGCCCCGAGGCCCGCGCCGTGGTCCTGACCGGCTACGGCAATATCGCCACCGCCGTGACCGCCGTGAAGCTCGGCGCGGTCGACTATCTGGCCAAGCCGGCGGATGCGGACGACGTCTATAACGCGCTCGTTGCTTCGGCCAACGCCAAGGCGCCGCCGCCGGAGAACCCGATGTCGGCGGACCGCGTGCGTTGGGAGCATATTCAGCGCGTCTATGAGCTGTGCAACCGCAACGTCTCGGAGACGGCGCGGCGGCTCAACATGCATCGCCGTACGCTCCAGCGCATTCTCGCCAAGCGCGCGCCGAAGTAACTTCCGCTACTTTCAGATTTCGAAGCCGCAGCCCGGGTCGAGATGGCTTTGCAGGCGTAGCGCCGCGGCGCGGGCGAAGCACAGCATCATCGCCTTGCGCCGCGAGGCGGACAGCCGCGCCTCGGCCGGCTCGCGCACCAGCTCCGCACCATAGCGATCGGCAAGGATGAGGCCCGCGTCTTGCGGGATCACCTCGCAGGGGAAGTCGTTTGCCACGGCGAAATAGAGCCGGTCGCAATAATCCAGATAGTCATGCCACTTGCCGTCGGTCCGGTAGTCGACGAGGCAGGACTTGATCTCGACGATCAGCACGTCGCCGCTAGCCGACAGGGCCACCACGTCGGCACGTCGTCCATTAGCCAAAGGGAGTTCGGCGACCACCGAGTGGCCCAAGGCGCGCAGGGTCCGGCAGACGCCGCGTTGCAGCTCGGCGGCGGCCTGCGACTGGCGCCCATCGGCACAATTGAGCGGGTCGTGATTCTCAGCTGCGGAATTGCGCAACGGACCATCCCTCGCAGGAATCAAACAATCGTCACGGAATTGTGCATGTTTGAATATTTCCTGAGTAGGAACAAGCTGCTAAATCGCACGTTGAGACACAGGCGCCCGAACCCGCGGGAGGAAACATGAGCCTGAGTAACACCGTTCTCGCCGAACCACGGCGCACGACAGAGTCCCAGGCTACATCCTTGCATGATCGCCTGATGGAGACGCGCCGTCTGTCTCTCGCGCTGGCCGATCCGCTGAGTGACGAGGACCAAGTCGTCCAGGCGAATGACGACGCCAGCCCGACCAAATGGCATCTGGCCCATACCACCTGGTTCTTCGAAGCCTTCGTGCTGCCGCGCTTCCTGCCCGGCTACCGGCTGTTCGACGACAGTTTCGAATATTGCTTCAACTCTTATTACGAGGCCGTGGGCCCGCGCCATCCGCGGCCAAAACGTGGATTGTTGACACGACCCACCGCCGCGGACGTGCGCGCCTACCGCTCCCATGTGGATGAAGCCCTTGAGCAATTGTCCGCCGGTGGCGTGCCGGACGAGGCTGCCGCCCTTATCGAACTCGGCATCAATCACGAGCAACAGCATCAGGAGCTTCTCCTGACTGATATCCTGAGCCTGTTCTCTTCCGGCCCACTCAAACCCGCCTATCGCGACGCTAAGCCCGGCGTATCGGTGCACAACAGCGCACCGCTTGCGTGGTCGTCTTTCGCGGACGGCATTTTCGAGGTGGGGCATGACGGCGCGGGCTTTGCCTATGACAATGAGGGGCCGCGCCACGAAGCGCTCATTCGCCCCTTCAAGCTGGCCAATCGCTGCGTGACCAATGCCGAGTGGATCGATTTCATCGAGGATGGCGGCTACGCAACCGCGGCGCTGTGGCTCGCCGACGGCTGGAACACGGTCCAGGGCCAAGAGTGGCGGGGACCGCTTTATTTCGAGGAGGCCAAGGGCGGCTATATGCAGATGAGCCTGCTGGGCTACCGCCCCGTGGGTCCCGCTGCTCCCGTCACCCATGTCAGCTATTTCGAGGCGGACGCGTTTGCCCGCTGGGCCGGATACCGGCTGCCGTCGGAATTCGAGTGGGAGGTGGCCGCCGCCGGCTTGCCCGTCGAGGGGCGCGATCTCGGTGCCGATCATTTGCGCCCCCTGCCGGCGAACGAGCGTCTTGAAAGCGAGGGGCTCGCCCAGATGTTCGGCGATGTGTGGGAGTGGACAGCGAGCGCCTATCTTCCCTATCCCGGCTTCAAGGCCGCGCCCGGCGCCGTCGGCGAATATAATGGCAAGTTCATGTGCAACCAGTTCGTGTTGAAGGGCGGGTCCTGCGCCACGCCGGCCGGCCATATCAGGCGCAGCTACCGCAATTTCTTCTACCCGCATCAACGCTGGCAGTTCACGGGCCTCAGGCTCGCGGCCGACGCGTAATGGCCAGCGACATCTGTTCATCCTTGGCCGAGGGCCGGACGTCCGCCTCGGTAGCCAAGGCCGCGCGGCGTGAGGCCGAAATCGCGGAGTTCGCGGACGCCGTGCTGAAAGGCCTGGCACGCCGCCCGCGCAGCATCCCGTCGCGCTTCCTCTATGACACCGTGGGCTCGGCGCTGTTCGAGGAGATCACCAAGCTCAAGGAGTATTATCCGACGCGGACAGAAACCGCGATGCTCGAGACCTATGGCGCGGACATCGCGCGACTCGCCGGCGACGTGGACATCCTCGTGGAGTTCGGGTCGGGCTCAAGCCGCAAGACGGGCCTCTTGATCGACGCGCTGGACGGCCTCGGCACCTATATTCCCATCGATGTCGCGGAAGCCTTCCTGGCGGACGCCGCCAAGCGGCTCGAAGCCGAACACGACGGTCTGACCGTCAAGCCTTTGGTCGGCGACTTCACCAAGACGCGGGCGCTGCCTGGGTCGTTGCGTGGCGGCCGGCTCGGTTTCTTCTCCGGCTCGACCATCGGCAATCTCACCCATGCGGAAGCCACCGCCTTTCTCGCCAACGCCGCACAGCTGCTTGGGCGGGGCAGCACCTTCCTTATCGGCGTCGACCTCAAGAAGGGTCTCGACATCCTGCTGCCCGCTTACAACGACGATGATGGCGTCACCGCCTCGTTCAGTCTCAATATGCTGGCGCGTATCAATCGTGAACTCGGCGGCGATTTTGACATTGAGACCTTCGCCCATCGGGCCGTCTATAACGAGGCTGAAGGCCGCATCGAGATCTATCTGGAGAGCCTCACCGAGCAGACGGTTCGGGTGCGCGGCCGCAGCTTCACCTTCGCCAAGGCCGAGCGCATCCACACGGAGAACTCGCATAAATATTCGGTGCCGGAGTTCCAGGCGCTGGCGGCGAGCGCCGGCTGGCAGCCGGTCGAAGCCTGGACCGACGAAGACGATCTGTTCAGCCTGCATCTGTTGCGGCTCTAGCTTCCTGATCTTATCCCCGCGCTTCAGATCTCGTTTATCCTGACCTGACCTCGTCCGTTAAAGGGGCGCGCTCATGAGGCGTCTTGATCGCGGGACGGGGTGCGGCGCCCGCGGGTCTCGTTCGCAGCGAGACACTCGGGCGGCATCGGGGCTCCCCCCGGGCCACTAGGAGTCCCCGCCAGGAGCTGGCTGAGAAGTGTTCTCGCGCTCAAGTAGGCCAAAGGCCGGTAGCGCAAAGAGCAATTCAAAGCGGGGCCCGCTGCCGGAGACGCCGCGAGGCGCCCGCGTGCCGCAAGGCACGAGCCAATAGGATTTTGCGCTTGGCGGCGCGCCATCTCCCCTTTTGAGGGGAAAGAGACACAGGCCGGACGCTTGCCTGCGCCGCGGCAACGAGATCGTGCGGCGACTTGCCAGCGAGGAAGGCGTTGGGCATGGTGCCGCCTCCAAGAACCCAAGGAGGGGGAGCGTGGCTGATCTTCCAACCGGCAACGCCGTCATCGGTCAATCGGGCGGCCCGACTGCCGTCATCAACCAGTCGCTGGTCGGGGTCATCGATGGCCTGCACGAAGGCCTGGCCGCCGCAGGCAAGGTGAAGCACATCTTCGGCAGCCGGCATGGCGTGCGCGGCATCTCCTCCGGCAAGGCGGAAGAGCTCGTCGATCTGACGAAACTCTCGGCGGAACGGCTCGAGCGCATCGCCGGCACGCCGTCCGCCGCACTCGGCTCTTCAAGAGACAAGCCGGACGCCGCCTATTGCGACCGGATCCTCGAAGGCTGCCGCGACAACGATATCCGCTACTTCTTCTATATCGGCGGCAACGACTCGGCCGACACCTGCCGCATCGTCGCCGAGAAGGCGGCCGAGGCCGGCTACGAGCTGCGCTGCTTTCACGTGCCTAAGACCATCGACAACGATCTGCGCGAGAACGACCACACGCCAGGATATCCGTCGGCCGCGCGCTTCGTGACGCTGGCTCATATGGGCGATGCGCTCGACAATGCGAGTCTCGGCGGCATCAAGATCAACATCATCATGGGGCGCAATGCGGGCTTCCTAACCGCGTCGGCGGCGCTTGCCCGCGAAATGCGCGAGACGGACGCCGACCCGGCGAAACGTCCAGCGCCGCATCTCATTTATGTGCCGGAGGTGCCGTTCGTCATGGATGCGTTCCTGGCGGACGTGGATGCCGTCTATACGCAGCTCGGCCGATGCCAGATCGCCGTCAGCGAAGGCATCCGCGACGCAGACGGCAACGAGATCGGTCCGCAGCTCATGGGCTCCGGCGAGGTCGATGCCCACGGCAATGTGCAGCTCTCCGGCTCCGGTGCGCTTGGCGATGGGCTGTCCGGCATCCTTAAAAAGGGCCTGACGCCGACCGGCGGCAAGGCGCCTCGCGTGCGTGCCGATACGTTCGGCTATCTCCAACGCTGCTGGCCGGAGACCTCGACGGTCGATGCAGCGGAAGCGCGGAGCGTCGGGCGTTACGCCGCCGAGCTCGCAGCCAACGGCGAGAGAAGCGGGTCGGTCACGATCATCCGCACCTCGAACGCCATCGACAGCTATCGTAGCGCTTGCGGGCGCGCCGAGTTGTCGGCGGTGGCGCGCCATGCGCGGCAGATGCCGCCCGAGCTTCTGGCGGACGGCAACAATGTGAGTTCGGCGTTTTACGATTACTGCCTGCCGCTGGTGGGCGACCTGCCGCAGTTCGAGCGACTCTAAGGCTTACGTCTCGACCAGTTCACGGATGTAGGTGGGGAGCGCGAAGGCGGCGGCCTGCATGTCCGGGCGCCAATAGCGCGTCGGGAAGCTGCCCGCCTTCTTGTAGCGCCGCTCGATCTTCTTGAGCTTGCGCTGCCGGAGCTTCTTGTTGTCGGTGGCCCAGCCGTAGGACATGGAGCCGCCGAAATAGCTCGGCGTGGTCGCGACATAGGCGAAGGCATCGTCGAACAGATCGCGGAAATAGCTGACCGATTGCTTGAGCTCGGGCGCTTGCAAGAACGGCAGCCCGTTCTGGGTGACAAGGACACCGCCGGGCGCGAGCGCCCTGCGGCAATCCGTGTAGAACTCCTTCGTGAACAGCACGGCGCCCGGTCCGATGGGATCGGTGGAATCGACCAAGATCACGTCGAAGCGGTCATCGGTCTCATGCACGAACTTGGTGCCGTCGGCGATGATGACGCGCGTGCGCTTGTCGTCGAAGGCGCCGGCCGAGACATCCGGAAAATACTCGCGGGCGAGATCGATGACACTGCGGTCGATCTCACACAGCGTGGCGCATCTGACCTCGGGATGCTTCAGCACCTCGCGCAAAACCCCACCATCGCCGCCGCCGACGATAAGCACTTTCTTCGCCTTCCCGTGCGCGAACAGAGGTACGTGAGCCATCATCTCGTGATAGACGAACTCGTCCCGGGTGGAGAGCTGGACAACCCCGTCCAGCATCATCACCCGGCCGAAGTCCGAGTTCTCGAAGATGATCAGCTGCTGATGCTCGGTCTCGCTATCGAAGAGGACGCGGTCCGCCTTTAGGCAGACACGGAAGCCGCCATGGAGTGTCTCTTCGACCCACCGTTCCATCGCTGAAGTTCCTTGCCCCGAAGTTGCGTTTTGACGACCACCTTGTAAGGCGAGAATGCCTCTTTCAACACGTTGATGGACGCCCGCGGATTGGCATCGCCGCACATGAAGACATCGAGCGCGGCATAACCGTATTCGGGCCAGCTATGGATAGAGATATGCGACTCGGCGAGAACCGCCACACCCGAGACCCCACCATTCGGCGTGAAGTGATGAAGGTGAATATGCAGGAGCGTCGCCCCTGCAGCCTCCACACACCGCCTCAGTGTTTGCTCGATGTGGTCGAGATCGTCGAGCCGTTCCGCCCGAACCAGATCGATTAGGAGATGAGTTCCCGCGTAGCGGACTCCGTCTCGCTCACAGAAAAAGTCCTTGCGCTCCTCTCCCTCATCGGGATCGAGGCACCGGGAATGCTTTTCTTCCGTTTGGGCGGTGCTTGAACCATGATCCAAGTCCATCCCCAATTGGAAGAGGGCGTCACTGGACATGGCGTCCTCCCCAACCAGCAGATGTTGATCGAAATAAGAGGCGCTATTTGCACCTCACGTTCAGGCGATGCAAGCGGTTTTTAGAAAAGTGGATCACAATGACGCCGCGCGAGGCGCGCCGAGCCGATCCAAGCGGGCCTCTGGCCGGTTTGTGACAGTGCTTGGGGACCGGCGCAGCAACAAGGAGGGCTCCAGCCCATGGTTTCGCGGAAGATTAAGGCCGTCTTGGGCGTCGGCTTCGGTGCTGGCTTGGGAGTCGGCTTGGGCGCCGCCGTGGCGCTCCTGGCGGGCATCAGCATTGGCGCCGCATCCAGCTCGGCCGCCGAGGCGCTCCCCCAACTCGGTACCGAGCTCGGGGCCAGTTCGGTGTCCGGGCTGTCGTCCGGCGCCTATATGGCGGGCCAGATCGAGGTCGCCCACGCCAAGGACATCGTCGGCGCCGGAATCGTGGCCGGCGGGCCGTTCGCCTGCGCCGAGACCGTCGCCTCGCGCGCCTTCCCCTACTGGCCGACCGCCGTCGGGCAGAACGCCATGCAGGCGCTCTACAGCTGCATGAAGACGACCATGGGCCCTCCGAACCCCGATGATCTCGCCGAGCGGGCCAAGGCGCTGGCCACCGACGGCGTTATCGATCCGCTGGCCGCGCTCGCTAGCCACAATGTCTACCTGTTCTCCGGCAATGACGACCAAACCGTCACGCGGCCGGTGGTCGAGGCGGCGAAGCGCTTCTACGAGGAAGTCGGCGTGCCGGCGACGAATATCACGCTGATCGAGAGCCCGGGCGGCCATGCCTTCATCACCGAGCAAGGCGGTGCGGCCTGCGGTCTCACCGAGGCACCGTTTATGAGCGACTGCGACTACGATCAGGCGCGCGCGATCCTCGGCTGGATCTACGGGCCCCTGAAGCCGGCCTCGACCGAGGCGCAAGGCGAATTCGTGATCTTCGATCAGGATCCCTTCTCCGACCCGGGCGACGGCTTTGCCGACGAGGGCGTCGTCTATGTGCCGCCGACGTGCAAGACGGCACCGGGCTGCCGCGTCCATGTGGCGCTCCATGGCTGCAATCAGTCGCGCGAAGAGGTGGGCGATGTGTTCGTGCATGGCACGCGCTTCGCCGAGATCGCCGATGCGAATCGGCTCGTCATTCTCTTCCCGCAGGCAAAGGCGATCACCGGGATCAACCCGGAAGGCTGCTGGGATTGGTGGGGCTATACCGGGCTCGATTATCTCGGCAAGGACGCCCCGCAGATCAAAGCCATCTGGGCGATGGTCAAACATCTGGCCAAGCCGAAGGGTGACTGATGGCTGCCGCACCGATCATCGCAATCTTCGAGGCGCCACTCGGGTCGGATCTCTACGCGCAAGCCGTGCGCCTGCGCGAAGCGATCCTGCGCACGCCGCTCGGGCTCACCGTCTCGCTCGAAGAACTGACCGACGACGCGATGCGTCAGCATTTCTGCGCGGTGTCGCATGGCGCGGTGGTGGGTACGGTGTCGTTGCGCCCGATCGACGAGGCGACGCTCCAGCTGAAGCAGATGGCGGTAGCCGAGACCCGTCGGCGAATGCAAATCGGGACGCGGCTGCTCGACTATGCGGAGACCTGGGCGGCGAGGGGCGGCTTCCGGCTGATAGTGCTTCATGCGCGCATCGGTGCCGAGAGGTTCTATCTCAAGCTCGGCTATAGTGAAGAGGGCGCGCGATTCGACGAGAACACCATTGCGCATGTGCGAATGACCAAGCGGCTTGGGGGCCAGAGGAGCTAACTATGAGCGTGGACGTGGGCGACAAGGCACCGAGTTTCAGCCTGCCGGCGGACGGCGGGGGCAAAGTCTCGCTGAAGGACTTCAAGGGCAAGACGGTGGTGCTCTATTTCTATCCGAAGGACGACACCTCGGGCTGTACGGCGGAGGCCTGCGCCTTCCGCGACGCGCTGCCGGACTTCTCCAAGGTTGACGCGGAGATCATCGGCATCTCGAAGGACCCCGTGAAGAAGCACGACAAGTTTAAGGAGAAGTACGAGCTCAACTTCCCGCTCGCTGCGGACGAAGACGGCGCGGTGTGCGAGGCCTACGGCACCTGGGTCGAGAAGAGCATGTATGGGCGGAAATATATGGGCATCGAGCGCGCCACATTCCTCATCGACGGCAAGGGCATCGTGCGCGACGTGTGGCGTAAGGTGAAAGTGCCCGGCCATGCCGGTGACGTGCTAAAGGCGGCCGCGGCTTTGAAATAGACGTCATGTTCTTCGGACTCTCCCGCCGATTCTGGCTGATGCTGGCCGTCATTCTCGTGGTGACGGCCGGCGCCATCGCGCTGCCCCGGGTTTACCGCGTGGCGCTGCTCGCCTCGGGCTACATGGCCCACACGCTGTGCACCGGCCTCTTCGTCTCGGACCGGAGCTTTGACGCGGTGATGGCGCAAGACCTGACCGGGCCCGACTTCGGCCTCGCGGTGTTCTTTCAGCCTTCAGCCAACCGCAAGGCCGAGACGGTGACCGTCTCCGCCCATGGCATCGCCAAGCAGATTTCGCTCCATCGCGACGGGCTCGGCTGCACGCTGATCCACGACGTGAAGGCTGAGACCTTGCGCGCGCAAGGCGTCGGGCTGTTTGCTGCCCCCTCGCCCGCAAACAGCGACGTCGAGTGGCCCGACGGCACGCATGTCTCGGCGTGGACTGCGCCAGAGGGGGTAGACGGCAACGCGCTCGCGAAGGCCATCGAGGATATCTTCGCCGAGCCAGACCCGGCCCATCCCCGCAACACCCGCGCGCTCGTCGTCGTGCATGAGGGGCGCATCGTCACCGAGCGCTATGCGCCGGGCTTCGACGCCGCGACGCCGCTGATCGGCTGGTCCATGGCCAAGGCCGCGATCAACGCGCTGGTCGGAATGCGGGTGAAGGACGGACGGCTCGCGCTCGACGACACGGCGCTCATGCCGGAATGGCAGGCGGCGGACGACCCGCGCCACGCCATCACGCTCGACGAACTGATGCGCATGACCAGCGGGCTCTCCTTCCAGGAGGACTATCGCAGCGATCTCAGCGACGTCGCCCAGATGCTGTTCGTGCATGGCAATGCTGCCGGGTTCGCCGCCTCGATGCCGCTGGCACACAAGCCCGGCGCCAACTGGTCCTATTCGAGCGGCACCACCAACATCATCGCCGGCGTGCTGCGCGAGACCTTCGCCAGCGAGCGCGACTATCTCCGCTTTCCGCGGATGCGGCTGTTTAGGCCTCTCGGCATGACCAGCGCCGTGCTCGCGCCGGACGCCGGCGGCACGTTTGTCGGGTCGTCGTTTCTCTATGCCTCGGCGCGCGACTGGGCGCGGCTCGGTCTGCTCTTCCTGCGTGACGGGGTGTGGGGCGGAAACCGGTTATGGCCGGCGGATTGGCTTGCCTATTCGCTCACGCCCACCACGCTGTCGCCGGACGATGAATATGGCGCGCATATGTGGCTCAAGCTGCCCTTATCGCCGGGCCGCGGCGAACCGCCCATGCCGGCCGACGGCTACTACTTGCTCGGCTATCAGGGACAGGCGGTGGCGATTCTGCCCTCGCGCGATCTCGTCGTGGTGCGGCTCGGGCTGACGCCGGAGGGCGGCGACTGGGACACCGCGCGAAATCTGGCACCGCTGGTGAGCGCATTTCCGCTCAAAGACCGATAGACGAAAACGGGACCGCACCTTCCGGCGCGGCCCCGCTTGAACCGTCAACCCCTGGGCTTACTCAGCCGGCGGTGGCGCCGTGTCGTCCGACATGGAGTCGTCCGGTGCAGAGTCGTCCGACATGGGCTCGTCCGGGGCAGAATCGTCCGACATGGATTCGTCCGGAGCTGGCTCATCCGACATGGACTCGTCCGGCTTCGCGGGCTCCTCGGCGGGCGCCGCCGTGTCGGCCTTGTCTTCCTTGCCGCCACTACATTGGTTGGCCGACAAGCCTATGAGCGCAATCGATGCCGCTGCGGCAATCAAAAGAAATCTGCGCATGATCTTTGCCTCTCCTCATTGCACGTGCCGGATATTTCTGGGTTATGTGTCTTGTCGGCGCGCGAACTGGGAAAATAGCCGACGTCCTTGGCAAAGACCATAGGATGCCCAGACTATCCCCAAGCTAGACGGGGACAAAGGCTTTCCCATTACCGCCCAAAGCATCGAATTTTCTTCGACATCAAGCCCTTGCAGTCGACTTCGGCGATGGCGGAGGCTCAGGACGCAAGTGCCTTCACATAGATGACCTTGCCGTCGCCAGGCCCGTAAAATCCGGGAAGGCGCGCCTGCTCGGTAAAGCCCATATGCTGATAGAAGCCACGTGTTGGCGCGTAACGATCCGACGACGAGGTGTCGGCGTAGACCTGCTTGGCGCCCGCGCGGCGCATGGCTGCCTCCGCACGTGCATAGACCTGCGCGCCGAGCCCCTTGCCCTGCTCCTCCGGGGCGACGGCGATCCAGTAGAGATCGAAGGAGCCGTCGGTGCCGTCGATCGGGCCGTAGCAGGCGTAAGCCACGAGGCCCGGCCCGCGCTCGGCCAGCACGAAGTGATAGCCGGAGCGGATGCCTTTGGTGAGCCGTTCGGTGACGAGCTCGCCGGCGATGTCGACCTCCGCCGCGCTGAAGAAGCCGGTACTGGTGACCAGGGCACGCACCCGCCCAACATCGTGCGCCATCACGGCGCTGCGCCATTCCAGCGCCTCGCGGGCGGGCTTGGCGAGGTCGCGCGCCAGGACGGGCACGGCGGCCCGTGCCGCGGAGTGTCCGGCGACAAGCCCGGCGAAGAAGTTGCGCGTATTGGTACCCAGCGTGCGGACCCGATAGCCACCCTCTTGTACCACCAGCGTCGGGTAGTTCTGCTCGCCGATCATACGGCCGAGCTGCTCGAAGTCCTTGGCGCCGTTGGACCAGGTGCCGGTGGGATCGCCGCGCGCGGTATCGAGGCCAAGCGACACGACAAGATAGGCTGGACCGAACCGCTTCACCCGCCGCAAGGCTTCGGCGACCGCGTTGCGGTGTTGCTCCGGGGTGATGTGCTCGGGCAGCGGAATGTTGAAATTATAGCCGGCGCCGGCGCCGATCCCCGTCTCGTCCCGGAAGCCGGCGAAATAGGGATAGGCGAAGCTTGGATGGCCATGCACCGAAACCGTGAGCACGTCGGCACGGCTGTAGAAGATCTCCTGCTGTCCGTTACCGTGATGATAGTCGATGTCGAGGATGGCGACCTTGCCGTAGCGCGCCAGAAGATTCGCCGCGATGGCCGCATTGTTGAAATAGCAGAACCCGCCGAAAGCATGTGTCTCGGCGTGATGGCCCGGCGGCCGCACCAACGCATAGGCGAGCCCCGCTCCTTCGATCACCTTCTCGGCGGCAGTGAGCGAGCAGTCGACAGCCGAACGGGCGGCGAGATAGGCGCTTTCGTTCAGCGGCGTGAAGGTGTCGATGCAGTAGTAGCCGGCGAGCACCGTCTCGTCCTTCGGCGGCCGCGCGGCATTCCGCACAGGGAACACGTAGGGATAGATTGACTTCTTCGAGCCGGCGATGAGGCACGCCTTGCGGATATAGTCGACGAGCCGCCCGTCATGCACGGCGCGGATATAGCGGTCGGAGAAGCGCTTGGTCGGCAGGCGCTCGAACAGGCCCGACGGTTCGAGCTCGGCCATGATCGAGCGGATGCGCACCGGCGCCTCCACATAGCCGCGGTCCTGCACATGATGCAGCGTGTGCTCGTCGTTGAGCACGAGCGCGATGCGCGGGGCGCCGGGTTGCCGCACCTCGCCCTTCGGGGCGCGCCGCGATTTCACATAACGCGGGGCACGCAAGACGACGGGATCGTCTTTGAACGAGTCCACCACCATCTTCACATAGCTCGCGGGTAGCTCACCGTATTTGCGCTCGAGGATGGCGCGAACCACCTTCCGCGCCTTGTCGCGGCTCGGCAGATCGTTGGAGCCCAAGGGATCGAGCACGAGGTAAGGCGGGTCGGTGGCGTCCGGCGTCACCGGCGTCTCATAGGCGGTGTTAACGATCGGCAAGGCGCCGTAGCGCTCGTAGAATTTGAGCCGGCTCGCATTGTTCGCCCGGATCGCGGGATTGGGGCTGAGCGCCGGATCGTCGGGCAAGCACTCGAAATAAAGCTGGGTGCCGAGCGCACGCGCCTCTTCGCGGGCCCGCTCGTACAGCGCCGCACCGATCCCGCCGCCCATGCGGCCCTTGGCCGTCGAGATGATCTCCAGATAGGAGAAGCCGATATCCGGGAAGTAGAGCAACAGCGCCACGCCGAGCGTCTGGTCGCGGCCGTTCTCCGCCACAAACAGCCGCGAGACAAAGCGATGCTTGAGCGGGTTCGACAGCTGGTCGGGCAGCTTGGCTATGTCCGCCTCCGGCATGCCGGAGAACTGCTCGCGCATGATCTTCTGCGCCGCCTCGATGGCCGCACGGTTCACGGCAGTCGTGGCGTCGGCGACTTTGCGGATGCGGAGCATTTCAGGCGCCGTGCATGTCAGGCCGTCGCCAGCAAGCGCCCGAGCGGCGCCGCGGCGATGGACGCGATCAGGTCGGAATAGGTGAGCCCGGCCTCAAGCGCCGCCGCGGCGAAGCCGGCATCCGGCGTGAGACAGGGGTTCATGTTGACTTCGAGGACGAAGGGCGCGCCGGCCGGATCGACTCTGAAATCGACGCGCGCGTAGCCGGAAACGCCGAACAGGGCCCAGCAGGCGCGAGCGTGGGAGGCAAGTGCGTCGGCAAGCCCCGGCTCGGCCTGCTCCAGCCCGAACCGGCGCGGGGTGCCGACATAGGCGGCGCTGTCCGGCGCCCATTTGGCGTCGTATCCGACGATCTTGGCGGCTTCAGCGAAGCCTTCGAACCGGATCTCACCGATGGGCAGCACCTGGGCACCATCGGCGCCTTCGAGCAGCGAGACATTGAACTCACGGCCCTCGACGAATTTCTCCGCGAAATGCTCCGTCTGCCAGCGCGCGGTCCGTTCGGCGATGGCCTGCCGCACCGCTGCGGCGGGCATGACCGATGTTTCGTCGATCCCGAGAGAGCCGTGCTCCCAGACCGGCTTAACGATGACGAGCGTGTCGCCATCCAGCCCCGAGCCGTCCTCTGACCAGTCTGGCGTCGGCAGGCCCGCATGATCGAGCTTCAGCTTGGTGGCGACCTTGGACAGCGTGTCGAGCCAGGCGGCAGTGCCAGCACCGGTGTAGCGCAGACCCAGCGCGTCGAGCCGCGCGGGGACCATGGGCGCCAGCCGCCCGTCGCCGTTCACCGCATCGACCAGGTTGAACACGACCAGCGGGCGGCGCGACGGCAACGCGTCGAGCCCGGCGAGATCGCGCGAAAGCCCGATAATCTCGGCATCGTAGCCGTGCTCGCGGAGCGCCGCTGCCACGGCTTGGGCCGCCAGAACCGTGTCGATTTCGTCGGGGCGGCTCGCCGATGCCGCGTGCAGGACGGGGATGAACCCATTTGTCCCGGGTGCCATCAGGCCGATCGCTGCAAGCGCTCCCTGTCCGGACGGGCGAGCCCGTAGCGCGCCAGCCCGGCATCGAGGATCAAGCCGATCAGCGCGACGAATTCGACGCCGTTCTGGGCGGCGAGGATCGGCAAGTCCGAGTGATGAGGGTGGAGACCAGCAATCGGATTGGCTTCGAGGAAATAGGGCTCGCCGTCATCGTCGGAGCGGAAGTCGATGCGGGCGGCATCGCGGCACTGCAGTGCCTTATACGCCGCAAGCGCACGGGCTCCTGCTAGATTCGCCTCGGCGTCGTCGGCGCGCACATAGGTGACCAGGTCCTCGCAAAGTTCCTTGTTGTGCAGCGAATAGACATTGGCCTCGGCCTGCAATTTCAGCAGGATCTCGCAGACCCCGATCACGCGGGCTTCAGCGCCATTGCCGACCAGCCCCACGGTAAACTCGCGGCCACCGAGATAGCGCTCGACCAGCGCCGGCTGGCGGTAGCGCTCGATCACACGCGTCGCGGCCGCCTGGAGTTCGTCCGGGTTACGCACGAGGGAAGCGGCCTCGCAGCCTTTGCCGGTGCCTTCCGCGAGCGGCTTGACGAAAGCGGGGAACGCATCCCAGCCGACGAGTTCAGCCGCGCTTTGCTCGGCCACGGCGAAGGCCGGGGTCAGGACGCCCGCATCGCGGACGAGACGCTTGGCCACCGCCTTGTCTAGAGACGCGGCGAGCGTCAGCGGGTCGGAGAACAGGCAAGGCTGGTCGAACAGCTCGCATAGCGCCGGCACCTGCGCCTCCCGGGCGCGGCCCTTCACGCCCTCGGCGATGGAGAACACCAGGTCGAAGCGCTCGCCGGCCACGAGGCGTGCGGCAAGCACCTGGCCCCGGCCGACGCGGACCGTCTCGCAGCCCAGCGCTTCCAACGCACCGGCCAGTTGGTCGATGGTGTCGATGCTGTCGAACTCGGCGATGTCGTCTTCGGAGAAGCCGAGGGCGCGGTAGTCGTCGCGCAGGTCGTAGACCAGGGCGATACGCATCAGCCTTCCCCTCGGTCGAGCGGCCGGTCGGCGCCGACGACGCCCTGCGGGTCGTTGTAGCGGTAGGTGTTGCCCTCGAAATTCCGGAGGATGAGATCCTCGCCCTCGCGACCCACCACGTAGTCGGGGAGGAGCGGAATCTTGCCGCCGCCGCCGGGCGCGTCGATCACGTAGGTGGGGACGGCATAACCGGTGGTATGGCCACGCAGGCCCTGCATAATCTCCAGCCCCTTATCGATGCTGGTGCGGAAATGCGACGAGCCGGTGATCGGGTCGCACTGATAGAGGTAATAGGGCCGCACCCGGCGCATCAGAAGCCCGTGGTAGAGCGTCCTCAGCGTGTCGACGGAGTCGTTGATGTCCTTGAGCAACACCGTCTGGCTGCCGAGCGGGATGCCGGCGTCGGCGAGCCGGGTCACGGCTTCGGTGACCTCCGGCGAGAGCTCGGCCGGATGGGTGAAGTGCAGGCTCATCCACAAAGGATGATGCTTCTTGAGCACGCGGATCAACGAGCGGGTGATGCGCATGGGGAGCACCACCGGCACCTTGGTGCCGAGGCGCACAAACTCGACATGCGATATGCCGCGCAAACGCCCGAGCAGATAGTCGAGCCGCTCGTCCGACAGAGTCAGCGGGTCGCCGCCTGAGATCAGCACGTCGCGGATCTGCGGGTTGTCGGCGATGTAGTTGAGCGCGTCCTCCCATTGCGGCCGGCTGAACGAGTAATCGCCACCCGCCTCGCCGACCATGCGCGAGCGCGTGCAATAGCGGCAATAGGTGGAGCAGAAGCCGGTGGCCAGGAACAGCACACGGTCGGGGTAGCGATGCACCAGGCCGGGCACGGCGCTGTGGCCGTCCTCGCCGAGCGGGTCGTCCGCCTCGCCCGGCGTCTTCAGATATTCGCTGCCGACGGGGATGTGGGTGCGGCGCAGCGGCTCCATCGCGTCTTCGCGCGACATGAGGCTCGCGTAATAGGGAGTGATGCCGAGCGGCAGCGAGCCCTGATGGCGGGCGACGGCGTCGCGCTCATCGTCCGACAGCTCGAAGATGCGTGAAAGCTCTTCCAGCGAGCGGATGCGGCTCCTGGCCTGCCAGCGCCAGTCGTTCCACTGGGCCGAATCGACTTGCGGGAAGTAGCGCCTGCGGAAGGCCCGCGTCCTGGGGCCGACGGGGAAGCGCTCGGCGCGTGCGGTAAGCACGGCGAGACCCGATCCGAGGCTTGGCACCGCGGCGGGGGGGAGAGCGTTGATGGGACGATGTGGGTTGGAAAGGAGTTGATGTGCCGCCAGCGGGCGGCTCGGAGGCTCTTCAGCCTCTTCGGTCTGCATTTTCATAAGAGATGCGTCCCCTCCGGGGCTTTGACCGGCCGATGGTGGCGCCAACCGCCGACTCTGGACCGCTCAAAATGCGCACGTCATTTCATCGACCTTGATGGCATTTTCAAGTGGGAAAATCGGCGGAAGGGGGACAGCGGCGATTTTTTTCTCTGGCCATCGTCGTTCGGGGCAGCTTGGCCCCTGTGAACCGCCTCCCCCGGGGGGCAGGCTAGGCCGTCGCGGCCGCATCGCCGCAAGGGATGCAGCCCCGTTCAGTGGCTTCGCCCCGGGTGAAGCACCAGATCAGCCGACGACGACGTCACTAATCTGGATGACGGGGGCGAGGTCCGTGTAATTCGAGATGTCCGCCAGGATCTCTCCGGCATGAGGGCCGAAGCCCGCCTGGAAGCTCTCAATCGAGTCGCAGAAAATATGACACATGCCAACATAGGTCGGCGGGCTGCCAAGCTCGCCGCCGGCGATGCCTCTGTCGACCGTGTAGCGGAGGCAGGCATCGCCCATCTTCTCCGCCACCATGGGCATGTGCTTCTCGGCGTAATAGGCGTGGTCGAATCTCGCGCCCGGCTCGTTGGGATAAAACACGCTAACCTTGATCATGGTCTTTCGCTCGCCTCAGAATGTCCCCTGCCCCGTCTCCCCTAGCATAGGACGGACAGGAAGTTATGCTCCAAAAGAAGGGCCGTCGGGCAGGCTGTGATCCTGCTCGCGCCATCGCAAACTGCTCGAGAAGCAAGATCGGCTCGATCACGGCAAGTTCACGCGGGATTGTCCTGTCGGCCCATGGTGAGTTCGAAGGCGATGAGGTATTTTGCGGAGCATCCGAGGCGAAATCGTCGACGGCTCCACATTCGAAGAGGGCGCCATGGCCCTGTCTGAAGCACATCGCCAAACGAAGTCTGCCGGCCCGCTGGTCTACCGCCAATCGATCTGGACGCGTGCGACACATTGGATCTGGGCCCTATGCCTGTTCTTTCTGTTGCTGTCAGGCTTGCAGATATTCAACGCGCGGCCGACCCTCTACATCGGACAGCAAAGCGGCTTCGCCTTCGACAATTCCGTTCTCAGCATGCAAGCGGTCAACACGGCCAGGGGTCGCCGTGGACGCACATCGATCCTGGGTTATACGTTCGATACGACCGGCGTTTTGGGGGTCAGCGGAACAACTGAGAATCCGCAAGTTCGCGGCTTTCCCGAGCTGCTGACAATCCCGTCCTACCGCGATCTGGCGACGGGCCGTGTGGTCCACTTTTTCTTCGCCTGGGTGTTGGTCGCGACGCTTCTCGCCTGGTTCGTCGCCAGTCTCGTGAACGGTCATCTGACTCGTGACCTCAGACCGACGGGCCGCGATCTTGCCCATCTTCCGCGAGACGTCGCCGATCACGCGCGGCTCCGCTTCCATCACACGGGCCAATACAGCGTCCTGCAAAAATTGACCTACTGCATCGTGCTCTTCGTGCTGTTCCCGCTCATCGTCTTGACCGGGCTCACGATGAGCCCGGGCATGGACGCGGCGTGGCCTTGGCTCCTGGATCTCTTTGGAGGGCGGCAGACCGCGCGCACTATCCACTTCGTGGCGATGGCGCTGCTCGTCCTCTTCTTCCTCGTGCACATCATAATGGTGTTCGCCGCCGGCCCCATAAATGAGCTGCGGTCCATGATTACCGGCTGGTATCGCACCGATCCCGAATCGAAAGGGGGGCCTGCGTCATGAGCAAAGCCATCCTGACCCGCCGGCAACTTCTAGGTGTCGGCGCCGTCGGCGCGTCCTCGTTGATGCTTGGCGGCTGCGATGCATTCGATTTTCTCGGCAACCGTAGGGGCAGTGTCCGCGACGTCCTCGAGAAAGCAAACGACGTGACGTATTACGTTCAGCGTTTTTTGATCGGCGATGCGCTAGCGCCTGAGTACGCGGAAAGTGAGGTCCGTCAGGCCCAAAAGCCAAACGGATCAACAAATCCGACCTCAGCGGAATATCTGGCTCTGAAGGCGAAAGATTTCGCCGACTACCGTCTTTCCGTGACTGGTCTCGTGGAAACGCCGAAGAGCTATTCCTTGGCCGAGCTCCGCAACATGCCGTCGCGCACGCAGATCACGCGCCACGACTGCGTCGAGGGCTGGAGCTGCATCGCGAAATGGACGGGCACGCCGCTGTCTGTCGTGCTGGACGAGGTGAAGCTGAAGCCCGCCGCGCGCTATCTCGTGTTCCATTGCTACGACAACATGGGCAGCGGAGCATCCGGGCCAAACTACTACTATGAGAGCTGCGACCTTATGGATGCGCGGCATCCGCAAACGATCCTGGCTTACGGTCTCAACAACCAGACGCTTCCTATCGCCAACGGAGCGCCGATGCGCGTGAGGGTCGAGCGGCAGCTCGGTTACAAGCAACCCAAATACGTCCACACCATCGAGGCCGTGAGCGGCTTTGCCCAGATCGGGAAGGGAAAGGGCGGCTATTGGGAAGATCGCGGCTACGAGTGGTACGCAGGAATCTAAAAAACGCGACCGGGCGCAAGGCACTGAGAGGGCTCAAGCCCGATGCCGTGGAACAAACTCATTGAAGAGATGGCGCACCGGACAGGATGAAAGTGGGCACCGTTATGTCATTGTAAGTGCTTTGTAATTCTTACAGCGCAGCCCCCTTGGGGCCAACAAGCGACATGATCAGGTTGGTTCATCAAGGGCGGCTGTTGTGGATATTCCAGTCATTACCTGCGCCGACAACAAGCGAAGCTAACGGCCCATTTCGGCTGGTCGGGACTGAGGGGGCGTCGCAGCGCAACTTCCCGGAAGCGGTCGTTCACGCTTGCCGGAGCAAAATCAGAGGAGCAAGGTATGTGATGCGGACGAACCTGCCGTTGAGTATCGGCGCGGGTGGGGATTGGACGCGCCCACCCCAATGACAGGCAGGGTGCGACCCGATCGATTTTGCGTTACTGCTGGATCAGAAGCGGACTCAATCCTTTTGCCGGGAAAACCTATGGAAGATCCAAAACTGAACCTGGAAGAGCGGGGCGTGGAATTGGCGCAGAAGGCCCGAGCCGCAATTGGCAGAAAGGCATCAGAGCTCTGGTGGACCTTTCTTGTGCGAGGCGGCCTTGCGCTTCTTCTGGGTATCGCGGCGCTGTTTTGGCCCACCTCAAGCATTTCCATCCTCTTGCGACTGTTCGGTCTGTTTCTGGTGCTGGATGCCGCGCTCTGGATCTTTGGCGCGCGGCGGACTTCGGACGACATGGCCAGCAGAGCCCCGTGGCTCCTGACCGGAATTATCGGCTTGGCACTTCTGTTCGTCCCGGCGACCTCGGCGCAGTTGGTCTTTGTCCTGATGGGTGTCTGGGCGCTAATCACGGGCGCAGGCTATCTGTTGACATGGTGGCGCGCGTCATCAGAGGACCCAACACGCGACAGTTCGCGCAACGTCGGCTTGTTCGCGCTTGCAGGCGGCCTTGTGCTGCTGTTCTGGCCAGGGACCGGTGTGATCGCACTAAGCTGGGCGCTGGCGATCCTGGCCTTCGCAGTGGCGCTGGTGATGTTCTTTCTGGCGTCCCGCTTTCGGCGGATTGACCAGCTTCTCGCGTCGAAACAGGAATAGAGCCCCGTCATCCTGCTGCCGGCGCTTGCCACGGCAAGCGGCCGGGATAATCCAGCAGACATCAGGTGCAACAGGGGAAGGACAGGCGCATGTCCCGTCAGACCAGCGGTCGCTTCCCACGACACCGGTCACCGCCGGAATGACGGTCAATGGCCCTGTTGCGGCCATACTGGCACGACGCGCATGCATCAGTTTCCTCTGAAAAGTGTCCGTCAAGATGATGATCTTGTCGTGGTTCTGCGACGCTCAACATCATCCGAAATCAACTCCGCAAGAGATCCGCCCACAAACGACAGGGCCAGTGGCCAATGGACATGCCAGGCCCACAATCGACACAGCTGCATCGGAAAATCCAACCGGTGTGGCTACGTCAACAAGGGCCGCCGCAATCAAAACTCGCCCGTTCTGTCCCGGACTGTGAAACCGCTCTCCATCAAAAGGGTTGTAGGTTGGCTAATCGACGACACAGCCTTTCTAACGTCGATGCTCTCCACGGCCTGAGACAGGTATGTCTTATAGAAGTACCGCACATTCGCGGTATCTACGGCAGACGTCCAGACTGTATAGTCAGTGTGGATGTTGTTGCCTTCGCCCTCACGAATTGAACCCTTGGGGATGTCGAAAACGTTCAGGATGTGGAACGCTTTGAATATCGCGTCGTTCACATCTTCAGACGGAAGAGATGTATTTGCGAAAGCGACAGCACGCACAAATCGTGATGGAGACGAATGATCACCCGGCAGACCCAAAAGGCCACTACCCTGTCCGAATGGTGCAAAGGTTTCAGACCCGATTGTCATGGATTGGCGATTTTCACTCTGTAGTCCGATGTAGTTTCTGAGGTTGGTCAGATGCCAGTCGTAGGGTGGGTTGTTCGTGATGGAATTGACGGTGTTATCAAACACACGCAAGCCGCTCTTAGTATACTCAATGACAATTGAGGCACCCGATGCGTCCGTGACTGTATAGTGAAACGGCGCAACGCCCTTGATCGCGTCGATGTAGGTCCCGACGACATCAATAGACGGCAGTGTTGCTTTCACTTCTGCAACCGTGGCGAACTGTCCGAGGATCCAGTTACCCATTTCTTCAGATGATAACGCACGACCGCGATTGTCGTCTGTCAGCTCAGAGAACACCGCGTCACCGGCGAAGTAGAACGCTCCAAAATACAAGCCTTCCGTATTCACGCCATCGAACACTATGGGCATGTCCAATCCGTTTGCGCCCAGAAAACCATATTTCGCCTTATATTTGAAACCCGATACATCAGGGTTCAAGCCTAGCGTTTCAATTGATGTACCCGCTGGGACCGCAAAAATATTCGAATGAATGTCAAAGCCAAATTCCAGGGTTCGCGCAGGTACTGTTGCACCATCTGCCGACCGAAGGATGATGCCTGTACAAGCGAATGCAGACTGGGCGCCAAGCGCCACGATCAACAGGGTTATATGGAGGAGCTTTGTCATCTTAGGGAGAGAGGAATTCGACTTCATTTGCCTATCCTTTTTAGATTCGTCCGATATTGTCGTTAGGCTCTGGAGCAGACGATGCCGCCGGACATCGTCGGCCTGCACGCATGCTCCTCAAACAAAGCGATGCGGAGTTAGACAGGCACGTATTTCAATGAAAACGGCGGCCAAATATTTCGCCAAGGCCGCGCAGCTTCCAGTTCATAGGCCAGTTCATAGAGCAGCCGATCCTGCCCAACGGCCGCGATGAAGTGTGAACCGACCGGAATGCCGAGTTTTTTGCTCCAGGAGAGCGGCACCGACATGGCCGGGCATCCGGCGAAATTGATTGGCGAGGTGAATTTCAGACGCCCGGCAACATAGTCCGCCATGGCATCGGACCAGAGTTCCTGGGGGGTATGTTCAAACAACGGCGGCGCCACCACTGGCGCGACAGGCGCCAGAAGCACGTCATATTGCTGGAAAACCTTGGCAAACATCGGTGCCAATGTATCAAGATAGGCTTTGCCCTTGGCGATGTCTTCGGGCGAAAAGGCGGCGGAGGCTTCGATGTTGGACGCCAGCAGCCGGGTCAGCAGGCCGGATTCCATCAAGGGCTTGCCCGATGCTGCCTCAACCGCCTGCTTGAGAGCACCCACCTTGCCGCCAAAGAATTTTGCATAGGCGTCGGCCATTTCATTCGCATTAACCGGCCAGGGAGTCTCCTCGACCTGGTGACCAAGGTTCTGCATCAACGCGGCCGTCTTGCGCTGCGCTTCGCTGACCTCGGGATCTGTCGCAATCAGCTTTCCGTCATCGACAACCAGTCCGACCCTCAGGCGCTTCTTGGACGGCCCGGCAACGAACCCCACCGGTTGGAATGGAGAACCCGACTGGGCTTCCGTCAGCGAAAACGCTAGCGCGCTGTCGCGGACCGTACGGCTGAGCATCTGGTTCGTCTTTGCCACGTCGTGCGAGCCATCCGCTTCACCGGACAGCATCCGCAACCGGCTCGCCTTCATGCCAAAAATGCCGGTGGCGGACGGCGGAAGGCGATTGGATCCCGCACCGTCGGTTCCATGCGCCAGCGGCACAACCCCGGCCGCAACGGCAACCGCCGATCCGCCGCTGGACGAAAAAACCGAATAGTCCGGGTTCCACGGATTTCTTGTGGCTCCGAAAACATCGTTGTTGGTAATGACGAAACTCGCCAGTTCGGGGACGTTGGTCTGGCCCAATATGTTGAAGCCGGCACGTTCCACGGCTTCGACATAGGCCACGCTGCGCGCCGGAAAATTCTTCAGCATGAACCGCGACCCATCGGTGCGGGGCAGGCCGGCAATGTCGATCATGTCCTTCATCAGGATGGGGACACCGGCAAAGGGGGCATCAAGCGGGACCGTGTCGGCCTTGGAGCGGGCCCGGTCGAAGGCTGAATTCGTCATGAAGTTGAGCGCCGGATTCATGACTTCGATCCTGCGGATGAATGTCTCGACCAATTCTGCTTGAGTAAATTCACGAGCACGCAAACGCGCCGCGAGCCCAGTCGCATCTTCGTCGATCAGTTCATCGATGCGACGTGTCTGAGCAAGTCCTGCAACTGGCCGCAACCCAATAACAGTCGCCGTCGCAGCAGACGCCTTCAAGAATGATCTTCGAGTGTGTCCAGACATCGGGCTCGCTCCTCGAGTTTCCGCATGCTTCGTAGGGGCCTTGGCTCTTTAGGTAAACCTCAATAAGAAACGATTCCGGAGCTGGCCTGCCCCGAGGGTGCAGTTTCATTCGGGCTCGTTGCCTTGCGGCGGTGAACAAAAGAGCAGGCTTTGACGATCGACTGAATGTCAGCTTCCTCTGTTTGCACACTGAGATTTTGCACTTGCGGAGATGTCTGCAAACCGCCCATCTCGACGAATGCCGCGCTCAATACGAACGTCGCACAAGAGTTCTCGGCGGGCTCTGGCCACAACGTTCGGAAGCCTTGCGTCAATAGCGGCTCAAAGTGCCCGCTTTTGTTCCGGAATGGTCGGAATTTGGCGCACCCGACAGGATTCGAACCTGTGACCTCTGCCTTCGGAGGGCAGCGCTCTATCCAACTGAGCTACGGGTGCGTCGCGCGCCGACCCTAGCCAAACCCGAGACACTAATCAACGACGCCCCTTAGACTTCGTGCCCCTTGGCCACCCTCAAAAATCGGGTTCTAGCCCGCTCCTTGCAACGATTCCCCGGGGCGTCCCGCGATGGGACGGTGCCTGGAGAGAACGGCATGGAAATCAACGCGAACCGCGTGGCCTGGGTCGACTACGCCAAGGGATTTTGCATCGTCATGGTGGTGATGATGCATTCGACCCTGGGCGTCGAGGCGGCGGCCGGTGAGACGAGCTGGATGGGGACGCTGGTGGCGTTCGCCAAGCCGTTCCGCATGCCCGACTTTTTTCTCATTTCAGGACTCTTTCTCGCCCGCGTGATCGACCGGAAATGGCGCTCTTATCTCGACACCAAGGTCGTCCATTTTGCTTATTTCTACGTCCTGTGGGTCACCATCCAATTCGCGTTCAAGGCCCCTAATTTCGCGTCCGAACTCGGTTGGGGCGGGGTGGCGCAGGCCTACGCGCTCGCCTTCATCGAACCCTTCGGCACGCTGTGGTTCATCTATCTGCTGCCCATCTTCTTCGTGGTCACCAAGCTCACCCGTGAAATGCCGCAGATGATGGTGTGGGGCGCTGCCGCTTGCCTACAAATGGCCGCTGTCGACACGGGCTGGATCGTCGCTGACGAGTTCTGCTCCCGCTTCGTCTATTTCTACACCGGCTATGTGCTAGCGCCGTACGTGTTCGATTTCGCCGCCACCGTTGTGAGCAATCGGCGCGACGCGGTCCTGTTTCTCGCCGCCTGGGCCCTGTTCGAGGCGGTGATGGTTTTCGGCGGCTATTCCGAGCTGCCGGGCGTCGGCCTTGGGCTCGGCCTGCTCGGCGCGCTCGCCGTGGTCGCGGCGTCGGCGCTGTTGTCGACGCTAGCCTGGGCGCTGCCACTGCGCTACGCGGGCGAGAATTCGATCGTCGTCTATCTGGCCTTCTTCCTGCCCATGGCCACGACCCGCGCCGTGCTGCTGAAGTTCGCGCCGGGGCTCGATCTCGGGACCGTCGCCCTGCTTGTCACGGCGGCGGGCGTGGTGACCCCGCTCATCCTCCATGCGCTGGTCAGGAACACGGGCGCGCGCTTCCTGTTCCAACGGCCGGCCTGGGCGAAGTTATCACCGCCCGCGCGGCAGACCGCCGGGGTTGCCGCCTAGGCGCGCGGCCTGCCCGCATCCTTAATTTTTTCCTCTGCCGTGAGCCAAGCTCGGTCATCGCGCGCACCGGTGCGCGTAGATGCGGCTGCGCTACATCAACGCGTGACTTGACGGGAGGAAGCATTGGCGTAGGTATTCGTGTAACGCGACGGAGGCTGGGCAAGCCTATGGCGAAGAAGAAGATCATCGTGATTGGCGGCGGTTTCGGCGGCGTGTTCGCCGCGAAATCGCTGGAGAAGCTCAGCCGGGGCACGCTTGAGGTCGAACTCGTCAACAACAACAACTATTTCGTGTTCCAGCCGCTGCTGCCCGAGGTGGCCGCGTCGAGCATCAACTCCGCCGATGCGGTGGTGCCGCTCCGCCAGCTATTGAGCAATGTCCAGGTGCGCCAGGCGCGCGTCATGGGCGTCGACTTCGCCAAGAAGGCCGTGATCGTCATGCAAGGCGCGCGCATGACGCCCGTCGAGCTCAAATATGACGAACTGGTCATGGCGCTCGGCACCGGCGTCGATCTCAACCGCATTCCGGGCATGGCCGATCACGCGCTGACCATGAAGGATCTGACCGACGCGCATCGGTTGCGGACCCATGTCATCGGCTGCCTCGAGACGGCGGATGTCACGGCGGAAGCCGAGGTCAAACAGCAGTTGCTGACCTTTATCGTCGTCGGCGCCGGCTTCTCGGGCGTGGAGACCGTGGCCGAGGTGCGCCAGCTTGTCACCCGGGCGCTGCGCTATTATCCCAACATCAAACCCGATGAGATCCGCATGTATCTCATCGAGTACGCCGACCGTATCCTGCCGACATTCCCGGCCGATCTCGCCGATTACGCGACGACGCAGCTCAGAAGCCAGGGCATCGATGTGATCACCGGCGTCGGCACCAAGTCGGCCACCTCCACCGGCGTGGAACTCACCGACGGCCGCAAGCTCAATTCCTCGACCATTGTCGCCACCATCGGCAACGGGCCGCACCCGCTGGTGTCGATGCTCGGCCTCGATATGCAGTGGGGCCGCATCAAGACGGACCGCTTCATGCAGGTGCCCGGCCATGAACATGTTTGGGCGCTCGGCGACGCCGCGCTCATTCCGCTGGTGGACAATCCACAAGAAGACCCGGTCGACTACGCCACGCAGACGGCGCAGTTCGCCGTGCGCGAAGGCCACCAACTGGCAGGCAATATCTTTGCCAAGCTCAACGGCAAGGCGCTCAAGCCCTTTGCCTATGAGTCGAAGGGTTCGCTGGCCTCGCTCGGCATGAGCAAGGCCGTGGCCGACGTTTACGGCATCAAGCTGTCGGGCACCTTCGCCTGGCTGCTGTGGCGCGGGTTCTACCTGTCGTTCCTGCCGGGCATCGCCGCCAAGTTCCGCGTCGGCATGAACTGGATCCTCAACAGCATCATGCCGCCGAATATCGTGCAGCTCAGGATGCCGCCCCCGGCGACCCGCTACATCCATTTCTGGAAGGGCGACAAGGTCTTCGAGCCGGGCATGCTGATCGACGGCTTCTATACGGTGATCAACGGCGCCTTCAAGCTGACCATCGACAATCCGAATACGGGCGAGCATTTCGAGAAGGTGTTCGGCCCGGGCGAGCATTTCGGCGAGCGGGTTCTGGTCAAATCGGAGCTGCGGACCGGGCTCGTCGAGGCGCTGGAGGACGGTCTGCTCCTGTTCATCGCCCAGAAGGACTTCATCCGCTTCGCCACGGCCTTCCCGTTCCTCGACCAGTACTTCAAAGAGTATATTCAGAAGACCTTCGGCGGCACCGACAAGGCCTTCGCCCCGGGCAGCAGCAATGTGCAGCCGGGCAGCTCCGCCCAGCCAAAACCAGAGCCGGCCAAGAAGAAGGCCGCGAAGGCCTCGTAGACGGCTGTGAACGGTCTGAACCCGTGCTGACGGGGGCCGCGGCAGTCCCTATATTGCCCCCATCATGCCCACAGAAAAGACCACCACCCAAGCCGCCGGCAAGGCCGTCGCGCCCGGCGACCATGTCTACCTGATCGACGGCTCCGGCTATATCTACCGCGCCTATCACGCGCTGCCGCCCCTGACGCGCCCGTCCGATGGTCTGCCCGTGGGCGCGGTCCACGGTTTTTGCGGCATGTTGTGGAAGCTGCTGCGGGAGACCGGCGAGCTGGCGCCGCCGAGCCATTTGGCGGTGATCCTAGATTACTCCGCCAAGACCTTCCGCAACGATCTGTTCGATGGCTACAAGGCGAACCGTTCGGAGACGCCGGAGGATTTGATCCCGCAGTTTCCGCTGGTGCGCGACGCGGTGCGCGCCTTCAACGTCGCATGTATCGAGAAGGAAGGCTTCGAGGCCGACGACCTCATCGCCACCTACGCCTTTCAGGCGCTCGAGGCCGGCGCCGACGTGACCATCGTGTCGTCGGACAAGGATTTGATGCAAATCGTCCGCCCCGGCATCGTCATGTACGACACCATGAAGAATAAGGTGATCGACGAGGAAGGCGTGGTCGAAAAATTCGGCGTGCCGCCGGAGAAGGTCATCGATGTGCAGGCGCTCATCGGCGATGCGTCCGACAACGTGCCGGGTGTACCGGGCATCGGTGTGAAGACCGCAGCACTTCTGATCAATGAATATGGCGACCTCGAAACGCTGCTCGCCCGGGCCGAAGACATCAAGCAGCAGAAGCGGCGCGAGAACCTCATCTATTTCGCCGACCAGGCGCGGCTGTCGCGCACGCTGGTAACCCTCGACACCCATGTAGCGCTTGACGTGCCGCTGGCCGAGACGACGGTGCACCAGCCCGACACCGAAGCGCTGACCGCCTTCATGCGGCAAATGGAATTCTCCACCCTGCTGCGGCGCGTGGCCGAAGGCCTTGGCGCTCCCCTCCCAGAGGGCGAGGCGAAAGCGCCGCCACGCAAGAAGAAGGACGATTACGACCACCCCCTGCGGCGCAGCCCGCGCGGCGAAGCTGGACCGGCGCGCGACATCGCGGTTCAAGGCGGCTCGCCGGCGGAGCTCGCCATCGGGCGCGCGAGCAAGCTGGAAGACGTGCCCTTCGACCGGGCCAATTACGAGACGGTGACGGAGCTGCAGCGACTCGTTGACCTGTTGGAGACCGCGCGCTTCCAGGGTCACTTTTCGTTTCGCGCGAAACTCAACGCCAGCGACCCTATGCTCGGCGAGATTGCAGGCGTCGCGCTGGCGCTCGTGCCGGGTCACGCGGCCTATGTCCCGCTCGCGCATCGCGCGGGCGACGAGCTCGCTCTCGGCGGCGAGTCGGTAGTGGCGCAGATCCCCATGCGCGAGGCGCTCGATGCGCTGAAGCCGATCCTGGAAGACGACTCCGTGCTCAAGATCGTGCAGAACGCCAAGGCCGACATCGTGGCGCTTGGCCGCTACGGCATCGCGCTGACGGCTATCGACGATCCGTGCCTCATGTCCTACGCGCTCGATGCCGGCCGCGCCGAGCATCTGCCGGGCAAGCTCGCCGGCTCGCTGCTCGGCTATACCTGTCTCACCGAGAAAGAGGTGATGGGCACCGGCAAGGCGGCGGTGGGCTTCGACCGGGTCGCGGTCGAGCGCGCCACGGAATATGCCGGCGAGGAAACCGATCTCGGCTTCCGGTTGTGGATGATCCTGAAGCCGCGGCTTGCGGCGGAATCGGTCACCACGGTCTACGAGACGTTAGAGCGGCCGCTGGCGCCCGTGCTCGCCGAGATGGAGCGCGCTGGCGTCAAGGTCGACCGCGCCACGCTGGCGAGTCTGTCCGGCGCCTTCGCCCAGACCATCGCCCGGCTCGAGGATGAGATCCGGGAGCTGGCGGGGGAAGAGTTTAATATCGGCTCGCCCAAGCAGCTCGGCGAGATCCTGTTCGACAAGATGAGCCTAAGCGGCGGGCGCCGCACCAAGACCGGCGCCTGGAGCACCGACGCGGCGGCCCTCGAGGAGCTTGCCGCGCAAGGCCACGATCTGCCCCGCAAGGTTCTCGATTGGCGTCTCGTGGCCAAGCTGAAGAGCACCTACACCGACGCCCTACCCACCTACATCCATCCCGAGACGGGCCGCGTGCATACGTCTTACGCGCTGGCGGCGACCACCACGGGCCGGCTGTCCTCGGTCGAGCCGAACCTACAGAACATCCCCGTGCGCACGGCGGAAGGCCGCTCCATCCGCAAGGCCTTCGTGGCCGACAAGGGCAAGAAGCTGATCTCGGCGGACTACAGCCAGATCGAGCTGCGCGTCCTCGCCCACATGGCCGACACGCCAACCTTGCGCCAAGCCTTCGCCGACGGGCTCGACATTCACGCCATGACGGCATCGGAGATGTTCGGCGTACCGATCGAAGGCATGGACCCGGGCGTGCGCCGTAAGGCTAAGGCGATCAATTTCGGCATCATTTACGGCATCTCCGCCTTCGGCCTCGCCAACCAGCTCGGCATCGGCCGGGGCGAAGCGGGCGACTACATCAACACCTATTTCGAGCGCTTCCCCGGCATCAAGGACTACATGGAAGCGATGAAGGTGGAGGCGCGGCGCGCCGGTTACGTGAAGACGCTGTTCGGGCGCCGCATTCACTACCCCGAGATCAACACCAGGAACCCAAGCCTGCGCGGCAATTACGAGCGCGCCGCGATCAACGCGCCGATCCAAGGGTCCGCCGCCGACATCATCCGCCGCGCCATGATCCGCATGGCGGCGGCGCTGGAAGAAGCCGGGCTTCAAGCGCGCATGCTGCTGCAAGTGCATGACGAACTGATCTTCGAGGCGCGGGAAGACGAAGCCGACAAGACCATGGAGGTGGCACGCGCCATCATGGAGAACGCGGCCGAACCGGCGCTGCGGTTAAGGGTGCCGCTGAAAGTGGACGCCCGCGCCGCCGACAACTGGGAGGCGGCTCATTAGGGATCGTCGCCTACGCCGTCCCCGTCATGGTTAGCTGAGACGCAAATGCCCGGATCAAGTCCGGGCATGACCAGGTTAACTAAGGTGGACAATCTGATGGTCCCCTTAGGGGCCAGTGGAGACTAAACTCTTAAGCCCACCAAGGAGGTCCCATGTTGCCCGCGTCTCTGCGCCCCGCGCTTCGCCTGCTCAGCTTGTTCGTTCTCTGCATCGCCGCCCAGCCGGCGTTGGCCCTGCCCGCACCCATGCCGGACGCGCAGCTGGTGGAGAAG
>Ga0307380_10000587_pt1 | contig 56091 bp, 28 predicted proteins | sample UN3MG_FD_202239 | JGI IMG/M metagenome (GOLD analysis project Ga0307380, IMG submission 202239) | Soil microbial communities from Risofladan, Vaasa, Finland - UN-3 | ecosystem: Environmental > Terrestrial > Soil > Coastal area > Acid sulfate soil | place: Finland: Risofladan, Vaasa | collected... | reverse complement strand
TCTCGTCGAATGGCATTGTTCCACTTGTGGCCAGCCCGCGAGCGCTCAGGCAGTCCCTGATTGCCTGTTTCACGGCAGCTTCTTGCTGGTCTCCAAGGCGGTATGCAGTCTTCAAGACTGCCGCAACACCGGCCACGTGCTGTGCGATCATTATCACCGGTTCGCCGGTGCGCGGGTGCCTCGTCGGGGTTGGAATGAGTGGGTTGTACGGAAGGCCATCAAACGAGATGTACTGGCACCGGAGCGATGCCCTGGATACGAAAGGAGCATCCCCAGCGAAGTCGTTCTTCAGGTCCAGGACGAGGAGATTCCTACCTCGCTCCCGAAGCTCCCAGATAAGCGTCTTCACCAACGCGGTCTTCCCTTTGCCCGAGGAACCGGTAGTCATGACGCTCAGGTTGTCAAGGGGACGCTCAGAGCGGTGAGGGTCGTAGTGCACCGCCCCCAACCCGCTATCAAAACCGATGAGGATCGGGGAGAGCCGGGGCGCTGACGGCCTAACGTTCGGCGTAGGGGGCGTAGGGTCCGAATATTCGTGCGTGATTTGTAAGGTTGTGTTGCTGTTGGAGTTATGGTATCGTCCGCGCCGGAGGTGGTTGAAGGCCATTCTGGAGGAGATCACGTGGCGCAGGACGGCTCGCGGCGGTTCAATTGGGCGGGACTTCCGCTGATCGCTACAGTCGCTCGACTGCTCTGTCGGGAGCTGACGCTCCAAAACGAATACCTGAGGCTGGAGAACAGGATCTTGAAGTCCAAGATCAGAGGCCGGCTCCGCTTCACGGACGATGAGCGGCGCTCCCTGGTGGCCGCGGCATTGGCGATGGGGCGGAAGCTGCTGCGGAGCGTGGTGAGCATCGTGAAGCCGGAGACCATCCTCGCCTGGCAGCGCCGGCTGGAGCAACGGAAGTGGGACTACTCACGCCGCCAGCAAGGGCCGGGCCGCCCGCGGACGCCCGGCGAGGTGGAGGCTCTGGTATGCCGCCTGGCGCGCGAGAACACCTGGGGCTACAAGCGCATCAGTGGGGAACTGAAGAAGCTGGGGATCGAGCTGTCGAAGAGCTGCATCTCGGACATCCTGCGGCGGAACGGCCTGCCGCCCTCACCGGAACGCAAGGGTTTGACCTGGCGTGAATTCCTCGCGAGGCACGCCGACGTGCTCTTGTGCGCAGACCTGTTCACGAAGGAGATTTGGACATTCTGCGGCCTTCGGCGTGCATTCGTGCTCGTCGTCATGCACCTCAAGAGCCGCACGATCCTGTTGGCCGAGGCGACCTTCTCCCCGCACAGCGGCTGGATGGCGCAGCAGGTGCGCAATGTGCTGTGGGAATGCGAGGACCTGGGTATTCGGCCCCGCTTCCTCCTGCATGACCGTGACAAGTGCTTCAGCGGCGACTTCGACGCGGTGCTGCGGAGTGCGGGCGTGGAGCCGCTCCGAGCCCCCTACCGGGCACCCAACGCGAATCCCTTCATCGAACGCTGGGGTCGAAGCCTACGGGCGGAGTGTTTGAACCACCTGATTCTGTTCGGCCTCAAGAGCCTGCGACGCGCCACGTCTTTGTACCGCCGCCACTTCAACCAATTCCGGCCCCACCAAGGGCTGGCGAACCGCGTCCCGCACACCATCCGCACGGGCGAGCCGGCGCCCGAGCCAGTTCGCGGGCCCATTGGCACGGTCCACTGCGAGGAGAGCCTGGGCGGCCTGCTCAAGTCGTACCGCCGAGCCGCGTGACGCCGGGAGGCCGGGGGGTGGGCTCGGCCCTTTGACGCGGCAACCATGCAGGGTCGGTGCGCCTCCGCTCGGCCCGCACCATCCACGGGTCGCTTCTCTCCCCGCCCGCAAAGAGGAACAGCAACCCGCCGTCAAGGCAACCAGCCTCTCGATCTCGTCGGACAGGTTTTCGGACAGTACGCGTTCGGGCCGTGCCCGGCGCGGCTCCGGTAGATGAACACCCCGACGCCCTTGGCGCCGTCGTCAGTCAGTCCGACGTCCAGCGCCGCGCCGTCTGGCTTCGCGTGGTGGACGGCCTCGGTCGACAGTGTGGCGTGCGAAAAGACCTTCGACCCGGGCATTCGGATTTTCACAAACACCCAAGCCGCGTCCCAGCTCTCGATCATCAGGGGTCTGCCGGTCACGCTCTTGTCCGCCGGCTCCGTCCAGGCCGCGCGCCAGGAGTAATCCCAGGATAGATCGAAGGTCACGGTGCTGTACTCATCCGTGCCGGCGCGCCAGTTGAGGTTGGCGATCTTGATGTTGTCGGACCCGCCGCCGTTCGCCGGCTGGTTTGGAGGGGGCATGGCGGGTTGCGCGGCGGCTTGCGTAGCCGGTTTGGGCTCTCGCTTCGCCGCTCCGGCTTGCCTTGGCGAGGCTTCCGAGTGGAGCCGGGTCTTCGCCGCACGCACGAGGCGACAGGTCTTCTCCGAATGGCGTGCGGTTCCACAGTATTCCGTGCTGACCCAGCCCCGGCCGGATACCGAGCCGCCCCGCGCCCCGATCGGCGGCCAGTCCGCCGGCCCCGTGTCGAAGGGGGCTCCATTACTTCGCTTCACCGGGGCGCCTGGCTTGCCGCCAGGCACCGTACCGTCGCCGTGAGTTCCCTGAAACGCCCGCCCCGCCTTGTTCCCCACCGGCACCGTGAACGCGCGATCCAATCCCGAAATGCCCCAGTAGGTTGCGCCGGCGGATTCCCGGTCGCTGTTGGGGGTGGCGAAAATCCCGACCCGGTGAGCGCGGTGTCGGTCAGCGTGATTCCCTTTGGCAAACCGCTCTGTCGGCAGACCAGCATCCAGCAGTTCTGTGTCCTTGGCCGTGATGGCATTGGTCGTCCCCCATGCGAACTCGTGAGGCACCGGATGGCGCGGCCCGCGGCACGCCTTCTCGTACTCCAGCTCCGTCATCGGCCGCAGCCCCGCCCACACGGCATACGAGTACGCATCCGCCGAGCAGAGGTAGTTGCACTTCCGGAACGGCAATCGGGCCGTATAGACCGGCGGCAGCTTGGGTCTCCCCTTCTTCTCTTCGGCCAGCGCTTCCGCAAGGAGCTTACCGATGTTGCCGTCCTTCGCCTCACCATCGGTCACATCATCCAGCCCAGCGCCGGCATCCGGGATTGTCGGGATTCTCTGCGGCACGTCGGCCGATGAGCGGATGGTGTGGCCATCCCGCTCCTCGAAGAAATGGGGTCTGAACCCTGGGCCGAGATCCATCCGGATCTTGTGGGTCCTCGACGGGACGTCGCAACCTCCATCGCTGCTGACATAGGCCCGCGCAGCCGCCACGTCGGGTGGCAGCGAGTTGAGGAAGTCCGCGTACTGCCCCTGCGTCAGGTCGTACTTCATGCAGTAGAAGGCGTCGTAGCCCGTCGGGAAGTGGTCGCTCAAGGTGCCCAACCCGCCTACGGTGCTGCCCCAGGGCATCCTCTCCGTGAAGGTATACGTCCCCCAGAGATGGCCGGCGACCGGCCCGAAGCGGCGGGGGCGAGTCCCTTCCGAGACCGGCCTGTTCCACTCGGCGTCCACCAGGAACGGAATCACGGGGCCACCCCTCCAGGAGCCGTCCGCCAGACTGCCGGTTTCTGCGTTGGCTGTTTGCTCGCCGTCGTACCTTGTCACGGGCCTGTCGGGGCCGTCCGGGAACTCCCCGATGCCCGACTCCGCGCCCGAGCCCACCTTGAACGGACCCTGGGGCACGTAGACCATCGCGATCGTATGGACCTTCATAGCCGCCTTGGCCGGGTCCACCTTGTCCGCACCGTGCAGCCAGCGCAGCTTCACGCCCCTGAAGTCGTTGGCGCCGCGGCCGATCGCATCGCGGTAGATGAAGACCCCGAGGCCACGCTCGCCGTCGTCGGTCAGGCCGACGGTGTTCGTCGCTCCGGCGGGCATCACGTGGTGGGCCGCGTCCACGGACAGCGTCGCGTGCTGCCAGTAGTTGCGCTCGATGCTCTCCTTCTTGTCCTTCTCGGGGAGGAACTTCACGAACACCCAGGCCGCGTCCCAGTTCTCGACCTCGAGCGGCTTGCTGGTGACGCTCTTCTCCGCCGGCTCCGTCCGCTTCGCCCGCCAGGAGAAGGACCAGAAGAGGTCGAAGGTCACGTAGCTGTAGTCCTTGGTCGCGCCCTCCCATTTCACGTTCTTGACCGCCAGGTCGTAGGTCGGCGCGCCGCGGAACCGCGCCTCCGGATCATTGTCCGCCAGGGCGGCCGCGGCTCCTGCCAGCAGCAGGCCGCAGGCGATCGGGAATCGGTTGGATAGCCGCCGCATTGCCATATCCCTTCCGCTTGGGGATAGTCTGCTAGTCCAGACGCAGGCCATCGTCCTTTTCATTCAGGAGATCGTCCACATCCAGGGCGTCACCCGCCCTGTACGCCTCGAACTGCGCCATGCGCACGGCGCCGTCGGTGCGACCGATGTCGTGGTCGTGACGACCCGCCCAGGTGTAGCGAATCTGGTTGATATCGAATGATGGGCACTCGAAGATGTTGATGAGCTGGGTATTGTCCACGACGTGGCCCAGGCGCGACCACTCGCCGGTGGCGGCGTTGCGGACCTCGATGCCATAGCGTGTCGTCGCGCGTTCCCGCACGCGGTCGCCGCTCGGGGCCGGCCCGGAGGCATCTTCGTAGATGACGATGGCCGAAAGCGTCTGGCGCGACTTGAATCGGACAAGCACCTCGGCCTTGTCCACCCTCCCGGCCTCGCCCCAGGCCGTCTCCTGATTCGCAATGACGCCGCTGACGAGCCGCAACGCGGCAACCGGGTTGTTAACCGGGCTGTCGGATGTACTGCTATCGCCATCATTCCACGGAAACGCCGTGAAGGTCAATGTGCCCGCGGGCGTGGAGCGGGACGTGGGGCCGGGGTCGAAGAGCAGGTTCCGCCCCGGGAAGCGTACGGCGGCCACGACGAGGTCGCCGAGCAGGACCGGGATTCCGCACGGCGGGGCCTTCTCGTAGGTCATGGTGGCCTTCCGACCTTCGCCGACGGTGTGGGGCAGAACCGCGCGGAGGGTCAGGGTCACTTCGCCTGCCGCATCGGCGCGAAACGCGGCGCGGCGGCGCGCCAGATACCTTCCCAGCGGCAGACACGCCGCGTAGGGGAGGTTCTTCGACTTCTCGTGCCCGGCGCTCGTGACGGCGACCTCAAGCCGCAGCAGGTGCGTGTAATCGGCCGCATCGGCGACCGCATTCAGCATCTCGACGAGATAGGTCCTTCCGGCCTCGACCTTGAATGTCCGCGTGAGCGGCCCGGTCAGCTTGCCGACATAGCCGGGCTTGGCGGGATCGGAGGCGGCCGGTTTAGCCGGCTTCAGCAGCGCGCGCAGGCGTTCCGGCGGCGCCAGATTCGGGCCGAACGCCACCTTCTTGGGATCGAGCGACGTGAGGTACGAAGGCTCGGGCGGTTCAGGCGGGACCATCCGTGCAGTGTCTTCCGGAACAGCTCCCATGCGTTCCTGACGGACGAAGCGTTCTGCGGAGGTGACGTTGAAGGGGTTGAGATCGACGCGGCGCAGACGCTTGCCATCGGCGGCGTTCAAGAAGCGTACCGCGCCGTCGTGCCCACCGACCACGACCGTCCGGCCGTCGGGCGAGAAGCGCACAAGCTGTCCGGCAGGAGTCTCGGCCTCCCACAGCAGGGCTCCATCCGACGCGAAACGCAGGGTCCGGTCGCGCATGGTGCCCACAACGAAGGACTGCTTGTCGGGCGCGAGCGCCAGGTCGGTCACCCGGCCGGGGACCCTGAGGTCCCGATCGCCGCTGCTGTCGATCTGCCTGATGTACACGCGGGCCGTGCGGCCCTGCCGGTCGAAGTGGCTGTTCTCGGCAATCAGGATCGCGTTGCGTCCCGGGAGCTGGAGGACCCAATCCGCGCTGCCGGTCAACGCGCGCATGGCGGCCCCTGTCCGTCCGTCGAAAGCGAGGATCTCGTGCGTCTCGCCTTCGTTATCAATCGCCAGGAAACGGTCTCCCAGGGCGACCACCTTGCCCTCATTGAGCATCATGCCCTTACGCTGCCAGAGGAGTTTGCCGGTCGCAGCGTCGATGCCCAACACCGAGGGGTTCCTCGCAGCGGTCGCATACAGCATCGTGTGCACGCCGAACGCGCCAACCAGCAGGACCCGTCCATCGCCGCTGACGGCGCGTGGGAACATGCCGCGCGGATAGAGCAGGTCGGGTGCGACCTCGCTGTCTTCGAAGCGCCAGAGCAGACGCCCCTGAGCGTCCAAGGCATGCACGCGATCGCTGCCGCCCAGGAAGGTTCGGCTGTTGGCCCTGTCCTCCAGACGGGTCGCGGCCTGGATCCTGGGGCCGCCGCCACTTCTGGGCCCCGGGAGGTGGTGCGGCGGCTCCGCCGCCGCCGTGCTCACCCACCCGCGGTCTAGGTCATAGAGGTATTCGGCGTCCCACAGGCGAATGCGCAAGGAAGTGTTGTCCACGGGCCGAAGCTCTCCCCGCGCCCAGTTCCACCAGTTGGGGAACCCATCGCGGACCGGAGGCATCCGCCGGTCCAGAATCTCCCCGGACGGACTGAGCACGAATAGCCAGTCGCCATACGACGCCGTCGTCACGAACAGGCGGCTGCCGTCCGGCGAGAAGGCAGCATCGAGGACGTGCGTGCCGAACTTGCCGGCCACCATGTTCTCCAGCGGCGCTGTGACGCCGCCACGGGCAATGACCGGCTTGGCCTCCTGCTTGGCGTCCGGCAGGGGCGCAGGCGCCGCTACGCTGGCCAGGCAGGCGACCGCCGCCTCGGCCCCCGCCGCGTCGCGGCAGCCCACATAAAGCCCGTCGTAGCCGCCCTCGAAAGGCGACCAGAGATAGTGGATGAAAAAGCCGCCGGGTGCGGGATAGGAGGCGGTGGGGACTCGGCGCAGATAGGGCCGAAGCTCGGCCAAGGCGAGGTGATTCGCCGGCGCACCGAACAGGACAACATCGGCGTCGTGCCGCAGCCGCGGCCCGTACTCGCTATAGCCGCAGCGCGGATCGTCAAAGAGAATCTTCTTGTTCTTGTCCGCGATCCATGGACTCATGTTGACCCGCCAGGCAAAGGCCTTCCGGTTCCGCAGGCCGTCGAGCACCTGAAGATCCTCTTCGACCGGATGCCAGCGCAGATGCAGGGGCCGGATCTCGGCCAGATCCCAGGTGACCACGCGCGCCTCGCGGCCGGACTTCTTCAGCAACGCTGCCAGTTGCTGCGCGGCCGGACGGAACGCGTCCTGTTCTTCGTCCAGAAGCACCGTCACCGGTCCCTTGCGTTGGGAGAGGAACGCCGTAACCGGTTCGGCGCCGCCGACCAGATCAGGGGCCGCCCGGGCCGCCACGGCGGCCGCCGCGGCGGGGGTGACCGCCTGGGTGGCAGTCGAGCCAATGACTAGGTCGCGCACGACGAGTTCGAGCCGGGCTTCGCCGGACAGGGCCGGCACGGGGACGTCGAGTGACAGTTCGGGGCCGAGCGCGGCAAACTTGTGGAAGACCGTCGCGCCGTCCGGCCCCTTCAAGGTTACCTCAAAGGGCATGGGGTCCACCAGCGGCTTGTCGCCGGCATCGGCGAGCCATGCGGTGAGGCGCAACGTGCCGGGGGCCGTCCGCTCGGTCCGGATGGCCATGGCCTTGAGCTCCTGCCTGGTCAGCAGGTAGATCGCGCCTTCGAGGCGGGTGAAGTCCACGGCGACACGTTGGCCTTGCGGGGTGTTCTCCGCAGGCGCAGCCCTGCCCGTCAGCAGGTCGTGGATGTGCCAGCCTTTCTCGACCCGCAGTTCTCCGATCTTCGGCAGCACAACGTACTGACGCCATCGGCCCTCGATCTCCAGCGGCACCAGGGTCTGGTTGATCACGAAGCACAGGATCGAGTCCTTCCCGGCCAGGGGCGAGAGGATGACATCCGCGTCGGGCGTGGTGATCGGGATGCCGGGAGTCTTGGCGAAGGCCTCGACCAGGGACTTCTCACGCGTCTCCTTGAAGTTCTTCCAAAGGTGGGCGAACTCCCACTCACCGTTGGGTCCGCCCAGCCCCCACCCGCCGTGAACATGGGTCTTGTCGTACGCGAAGCCAAGCTTGCGCCCGGGCAGGTCGGCATTGCACGCATTGTCCTTGATGATGACGCCGCCGCGGGCCTCGAAGGCTCGGACGGCTTCGCTGATCTCGGGCAGCTCGAACAAGTCGAGGCCGGCTAGAAAGAGCACCTTGTAGTCGGACAGCGCCCCGGCGAGCACGTCTTCGGGCGACATGAGCATGCCCGGGCGGCGCATGCGCGCCAGATCGTGCAGGATCACGCTGGCCCGGTTGGGGTTGTCGTTGAAGTACACGGCCACATCCGGCAGCGGCTCGAGCGCGGTGAACCAGGAACCGAACCGCTCGAAGACCCGCAACACCGCCTCGGCCTGACGGTTGTTCTCTTCGAAGCTAAGTGCGAACCCATCGAGCCCGCGGCCGGCCGCGCCAAAGGCCGTGGCGACGTGCTCGGTCCGCCAGTTGTGGGTGGAGTACGCGCAGCAGGTCTTCTGTCCCTTCGGATTCCCCATGGCCAGGAAGGCAGGCGCGCGGAAATTGCCCCAAGGCGGGATGCAGTAGTCCGTGTAGTCAATCGCGTCGCGGTGCGTCAGCGTCGAGTAGGCCGTGGGGCACCACGACTCCCAGCCGCCAAGCCAGAAGGTGGGCTTCGAGTTGTGCAAGGTCAGCTCGGGACAGATCTGGAGGGCATCGGCAAACCAGTATCCGAAGGCGGCCGGCAGAACCGAGCTGTAGGCCCGCCAGTTCATCCACCGCCACAGGCTCTCCCGTTGCGCCTTCGTGAGCTTGGCGTCCTTGTACCTCGCCATGGCCTCCTCCAGGCGGGCCTTCACCCATTTCTCCGACTCCTCGTTGCGCCGCGCCTGATGTCCGTCAAGGCGGGGCGACTCCTCCCAATACCCCCTGCGGGTGGCGAACCAGCCGGCCGACATGCCGTCGAGGCCGGGGACGTCGGCCCGCGGCTGCACATAGAGCGCGATCCGCCGCCGCATCTGCGCCAGGTCCTCGGGCAGCGTGTGCTTCGGGTTCCAGTCCTCGTGGTGCAGCAGCGAGGGGTAGGTGGGCACGGCGCGCATCCCCGTGGCGGCCAGGGCCATGAGGTCCAGCTCTTCCGCGGTCGGCCGGGCGAACGCTTCGCGCGCCGGGCCGGCCGGCGCGTCCATGTAGGCGGCCAGCGCCGCGTCCAGCGACGCATCGGCGTCTCCCCGGAAGGGCTCCAGCCCCGGTCCGCCGGGCATGTGGTTCTTGTAGATGTTCACCGGCGAACCCGCGTAGGGCATGGACGGCCGTACGACGGGGGAAAACGAGCAGATCTCGTAATCGCTCAGTGGCTCGCGCTGAACGACGTGGAGCCGCACCGGATAGCAGGCGACCCCTGGATTGGCGACGGCCAGTTCGTACGGGCCGGGCGCGAGCGCGGCGGTGTCCAGCTTGAGCGTGCCGCTGGCGGCGCCTGTGGCGCTCTCCGGAATGGCGATCCGGCCGGGGGGCGCTTCGAGACTTCGGCCGCGTAGGACGACCGGCCACTCGGCGGAACGCTGGCCCGTGGGGAGCCTGGCACTCCATAGCACGTCTACCTTGTCGCCGCGCCGGACAATCCCGCGGTTGCGGACGGTGAAGAGGGAGACAGCGGGCGTCGCCGCCTCGCCGGTGATCAGAGCCAGTCCCAAGGTCTGCCCACGCAGCGGGCCGCCGCTGTCGTCGGCGACGCGCAGCCGCCATAAACCAGGTTCAGACGGCAGGTCGCCCGCGAACACGCCGCCGGCGCTGGCCGCGAGAGCCATGTTGCCCCCCTCGCTGCCCCCGGCCACTGCATCGAGTCGCACCTTCAGCGCCGCTGGAAGAGTCGGCGCCTTGCCGGTCAACGGGCTGATGCGGCACGACCACCGGGAGCCTGGCTTGGCCGCTAGGGGCGCCGTCTCAGCCGCCCAACAGGCGGCTCGGGCCACGTCCCAGGCGAGAAGCACATGTGGCCAACCCGGGTCGGCCGCCGGCAGACGCACGGTCAGGTCGCCAAGCTTGAGCGTGCGGTTGCCGGTCACGGGTACCAGCAGCCACGCCGACCCGGTTCCGGCGCCGCCGACCACGGATGCCGAACCGCAGGCGATCGTGACCTCGCCTGGCGCGCCAGACCAGCTCACGCCCACCGGCCGCGTAGCGACCGTTGCGGCCGGCTCCGCAGCCGGCAGTTGCAGCCGGATCTCGCGGCCGTCCAGGCAGCGGGCCTTCGCGTCCGCCGCCAGCTTGACGCGCCCTGCGGCGCCCAGCTCGAAGCTCACGCCGTTGACTGCGTAGGCGGCCCCGGCGGCAGAGGCCGGCAAGTAAAGGGTGACGCGCCGGAACCCAGCGCTCGCCGCGGTCCCTGGCTTCGCCTTGCGTTGCTTGTCGTATTCGGCAAACACGTTTTCCAAGCCGGCCAGCAGCGACGTGGACGCGCACGCGAACTCCAGCGGACCGGAAACAGAGCGGCTCCCCGCGACCATCTTGACCGTGACCGGGTGACAGATCACCTCCACACGGCGTTCCTTGGCGTCAATGCGCACGCGGGGGTCCGGGGATGCCACCGTCCCGTCACCGGCCACCGTGAACTCGATGCCGAACGGACGGAGCGTGTGCCGGCCTCCGGCCAGGTCGAGCGTGACCGCGGCCTTTCGGTCGAGGCGGAACGTCATCAGGTCCTCGGGGCGCACCGTGCGGCCCTCGCCAGTGAGTTCGCGCATCTCCTTGTCAAGAACCGTGTCCCCCAGCGCTGTGCTCTTGCCGGCCGCCGCCAGAAGGCTCTCCGACGCCGACTGGTACTCGAGGATGGCCGTCTCGTCCACGCTCAGGCCAAACGGCCAGGCCGTGACGCCCCAGCCCCCGAAAGGCGACAGCCAGAGCTCCTGGCGATCCTCGAGCGAGACGGTCTTCCCTTCGTGGGGTGTCACCAGCGCGACCGCGACATGAGCGGCCGAGGCCACCCCGACCAGCGCCGCCGCGCCGAGCAGCGTCGCGATCCGTTGTCTCAACTTCATGTATCCATCTCCTTTGAGACCGTCTACGGCTTCTCGATGGTGAACTCGCAGCGCCCCTCCGGCAGCTCAATGGCGAGGATGCCGTTGGGCGAGTTGAGCTTCTCGCGCTTGCCGTTCAGGGTGAGCATGAGGTCGCTGGTCCACTCCCGCCCGAGAAGCAGATAGATGTCGCCCTGCGGGCCGTCGGCGGCGCCGGTGAAGCCCGTGGCCGTTTGCACCAGCGAGGCAGGGCCTTTGCCAAAGACGCCGATGTCGCGGCAGCGGATTTCGGTGCCATTCACGAGCGACACGCTGACGCGCCCGTCGCGTACCCGCGCGACCCCGCACTGCCCGGTGAAGCGGAAGTCGTCGGTCTGCGCCGAGACGGCGCCGGCGGCAGTGACCACGTAGTCAGTCGCGAGTCCACCCGGGGAGACGAGGCGGAAGCCGCCGGGGACATGGCGGCGCATGGAGGCCCCGTCCGCAGGCGAGTCGAGCATTTCGACGGTCGGCGGCGCCATCTCCTTGCCGCGGGGGTAGATCACGACCGCCCAGTTGTTCCCGGCCGGCTGGCGGGCGGAGACGGCCCAGGCGTGCTCGCCGCCTTCCCCCTTCGGGATGGGCGCTACCGCGATTTGCGGCGCCGCCGGGGAGAGGAAGATCAGGTCGGTTGCCACGCCGTAGTTCGGCGAAGCGATGGGCGGCAAGAACACCCAGTTCGCCTTCCCGCCCGCGCCGGGTTGCGGCTTGCCGCAGAAGACGGGCAGGTTGATCTGGCTGGCCGCGGGGCCGTACACGATGTCCTGGAGCACGAAGTAGTCGGGCACGTCGAGCGTCGGCGATTTCACGAGCAGCACGTGCCGCCGGCTGCCGTTGCGGGTCATCCCCGGCTCCGGCGGCCCGGGCAGGAACGGCCCGACCGGGATGTCGGCCGCCACGAAGTCGGCCAGCGGGCTGGTCGAGAACTCAGCGACATCCCCGCGGCGGTGCGTCTTGCCGTCCGCGAAGGTGATGATCGGATGCCACTCCTCTCGGTAGTAATCCCTTCCGTGCAGCGCGTCGAGGATGATAGGCACGCCGCGCCCGAACAGGTGGATGCCGCCTTCGTCGGGATGATGGTGTGAGTAGATTCGGCTGGCCTTGATGGCGAGGAAAGTCTCCTTGTCGGATGGAAAGTGGTTGCGCAGGACGGCGCCGAACCCTTGCAGCCGCCGACTCTGGAGCCCGGGCACGCGCGGGGCGACCGTGGGATCGGCGATCAGCACGTGGGGGATCGCGCCCATGTGGGTGGCCGGCCTTGCGCCGCATGCTTGGCGCCACGCCCAAGCGGACTCCCCGGCGAGGTGCGGGTTGGCGTCCTTCAGGATCCCGGTCGGGCCGCCGTGTTCCAGGCACACGTTGTTGCTGAAGCCGTGGTCGCCGAAGGGCGGGATGCGGCGCAGCCGCTCCTCCGGCTTGATCGGCTCGGCACTGGTGTAGGCAGCCAGCTTCGGCTGGGGCGGCGTGAGGATCTCGATCCAGAACCGGCAGGCCGCCTGGTAGCGCGGGCGCTTGGCGGCGTCGAAGATGCCGTTGTGCTTGAGCGCCGCGAGCAGCACGGTGAGTTGTCGCCACGTCCAGAGGTAGTAGTTGGCGATGTTCTCCTCGCCGGCCCCGTCGGGGCTGATGTAGTGGGTGAACTCCTTGTCCAGCTCGCCAAGCGAGTACTCGAGCCACCGTTTGGAGTTCGGATGGTCGGGGAGGACGAGTGCCATCAGGCCCACCGCCAGGTACAGGTCGCTGCCGAAGTTTGGCAGGTAGGAAGTGCGCTCGCGGTTCCAGGCATACTGCCAGTAATCGCCGTCGGTGACGACTGAGGTGAGAAAGGCCATCTCCCGACGCGTCCTGGCGACCTGAGCCGGGTCCAGCGTGCGGGCATTGTAGTCGAGTGCCTCGGCCACGCCCCGCATCGGCCGCACAATGGAGATGCTCTGCACGAAGCCGCTGTATCCCACGCGGAACAGCAAGTCCACCATGTTGCCTCCGGTGTGAGCGCCGACGCCTCCCACGGTCTTGGCACCTCCCTCGCCGGTCAACACTCCCTTCACCTTTGACAGGTAGGGATTGAACGGCTCGTGCGCCTCGATGCGCTTCCACAATGCCTCGGCCTGCTCGGGCGAGAAGAACAGGCGGGGTTGCCCGGGGAGCTTCTGCTCCCACTCCAGATGCCAGTCCTTCACTTTGTTCAGCGGCAGGTCGCAGACCTTGGTGCGGAGATGCGCCAGATACGGATAGGCCCTCTGGTGGCCGCCGGGATACCGCTGCTGGGTCCACTCCCGCTTATCGCCGACGGCCAGCAGCCAGTGCCGCACGGCGCGCGCCACGGGGATGCGATAGTAAGCGTGGTCGCCCGGCTCGTCCACGAAATGCATCTCCGCGTTGACCCCCGGCGTGAGGTGGTGCGGGTTGATGGAGGAGTCGGGATACTCCCAGTGGGCCGCGTCGCGCCCCACGATGGCGATCAGGTCGTTCTTTCTCTCATCGGTCGAGTAGGTGCCGAGCCACGGGGCATCCACCGACGGGAACACAGGGCGGACCGCCGTCCATACCTTCACCTCGTCGTGCTTCAGCGGGTCCTGGGCGAAGCCATAGCAGAACGTCTCGGGGGTGTAGCAGATGTCGGGGTCGAAGTTCTCCTTCATGAGGATGCGGAGCTGATCGGCCACGCCCCAGCGGGTGTACCACTTGCCGTGCGCCATGTGCCCGCCCGGCCCGCACAGCGGGTGGGGCAGTTCCGCGATACGCAGGCGGAAGTTGTTGCGCTCCGTCACGTAGGCGTAAGGGTGGTCCACCACCATCTTCAACTCAAGCTCGTAGAAGCGGCCGCCATCGAACTCGAAGCGCACGCGATAGAGCTTCCACAGCGGCCCCGCCTCGATCAGCTCGCCCTTCCAGCCCAGGAGCTTCGCGTCCGTGACGAAGCGGCTGGTGGCGCGCCAGGCGCCGTCCGGCCCCTTGAAGCCTCGGAACGGGCCGGGCACGGCGGCCGCCTCCACCGGCGGGCCGAAGCGTTTCTCGCCGGCAAGGCGCACGCTGAAGAGGCCGTTGGTGACCTCAAACGTCTCGGCCTTCAGGTCGGTTTCCTTCAACGCCGCGGCGGGCTGGGTTACGCTGGCGAACGCCCCGGGGTCCCAAAGCACGGCGTACGTCCGCGCCCCGTTGGCAGGCAGCTCATCCACAAAAAACGCGATGACCGCCGACTTGACAAACTGCCGCTTCTCATCGTGGAACGCGACCCCCGAGAGCTGGAAGGGCAGTTCCTTCCCGCCGTCCACATCGTAGAGCCTGATGGAATCCAACGTGGCCTGCTTCGCTGGCAACTCCAGGGCATAGGTAACAAGCTCATCGGCCCATCGGTGATTGAGCACATCCGTGAGCCGGATTTCGCGCGAGAACTGCCTGGGCTTGCCATCGGCAAGCTTCGGCGCCCCCGCCCGCGCGGGCAGCGCCAGGCAGAGACAAGCGATCGTCAGGACCGTCTGGGTGCAATTCATCTCCTTCTCCTTCAATCTTCGCCTCGCTGCGGCCCCATGCACAGCACACGCCCGTCGGCTAGCGAAAGAAAGAGCATGCCGTTGGCGGCGGCAAGCCCGTCCCAGGCCGGCGGGGCGTCGAGCGCATACTGCGCGAGTTTCTCTCCGCTGGCGGCGGACGCCGCCCACAGGATGCCGCCCATTCGCCCCTCATAGGCTTTTGCCAGGTCGTCCTCCGGGAAAACGGCCGGGGCCCCTGCGACGAAAAGCACGTCGCCCGCCAGCGCCATCGCTTTGCCGGTCAGCGGAATGAAGCTGCTCCAAAGCTTCTCCGAGGTGACAACTCGCGACTGCTCACTCGCCTTGGCCTTCCCCGTCGTCACCGGGCTGCTGTACTTCCCCGCATACAGCGTATAGCCGTTCGCGCGGGGATCGAACAGGGGGTGGCGCCCGGGCGTGTAGCCCCGCACCTCGTAGAAGCGATCGCCGTCCATGACTAGGATGTCGCCATGCACGCCGCCCGCGCCCGTGGGAATGTCGTAGTACAACGTGGTGTCGAGGGTCCAGAACGAGCGATGGTGGGGGACCGCCGTGAGGAAGCCGTGCGAAGGAATCAGGTGCGGCTGCTTGACATCCTCAGGTTTGGCGGGCGAGAGGTCCGCGTTGAAAGCCTGATGTCGGAGATAGAGCAATTGGTCGTCGGCGACGAAAACGTCGCTCTTGAATCCCCTGATATTCCACGGACCCGTAGTGATGGGGAACCCGCCCGGACCGAACGGGCCGTACACCCGCTTCTGGTGGACGACTTTGCCGGAGCGCAGATCGAGCGCATAGAGGAAAATGCCGCCGTCCGTGAACGAGTTCCTCCCGGCGGCGAAATACGCCAGCCCGTCCCGGACGAGGACGCTGCCGCAGATCGGCCACGCCGACTCCGGCTGCCCATAGGCGCAGATCAGCCGCCGCTCGAGCGGGAGGAACCGCCAGGCGAGCGTGCCATCGGAGGCACGGAGGCAATAGACCGATCCGTCGCGCGACCCGAAAAGCAGAAGGCCCTGATAGTAAGCCGGCGGTGAGTCGACGCGTCCCTCGGCGGAGAATCGCCACACGATCTTGCCGTCCGCCGCGCTGAGGGCGCAGACGGCGTGGCCATCCACGTCCGCCACGAACACCAGGCCGGCGGCGATGACCGGGGCGCTGGCGCGGACGCCGATTCTCGCCTCCCAGCGTTTGGCGAGAGCGGCTTGGGTCTTGTTCTCCGTCGTCCCGGTCCTGGCGTTGTCGTGGCGGTAGGCGGGCCAGTCGCCGGCGGCCAGGTTGCCCCTGGCCGACAAGGCAGAATCGAACGCGGGGCCGTTTTCCAGGGTTGCCTCCGCTGCCACGCGGATAGGCTGGTCCGACTTGGCGAGGCCCGGCTCCGCCGCCATGGCGTTCATTCCGTTCAGCATCACGTTGTTGCAGCACGAGCAGGCGATCGGGCCGACGTAGTAAAGGCCATTGCACGGCAACGGGCCAATGCCGCAGGCGCTGCGGATCCAGGGATTGGGAAACTCCGAGGCGGAGTTTAGCTCCAGGAAATCGCTGCCGCCGGTCGCGGTGTTGATGGAATACTGTGTCGTGATCCGGTTCCGGTAGCAGCGGTCATGTCCCATGGGGCCGGTCATTTTCTGGTCGAGGTGTTTGACCACCTTGCCATTCTCGGGATCCAGGCCGTCAACGCCGTTCCGGTGCAACTTGGCCCCTGCGGGGTCGGACGCCGCCGTCCAAACGAATCCGTTTGCCAGAAAAACATCCGGGGGCATTTGACGATTGCCCCCCCTGAGGGGCGCCGCCCAGAGGGCCTGGCCGTCGGTCAGGCGGAACGCCCGGAGTTGCTGGGCGTCGCCGACATACGCGGCGCGGGTCGAGAGCACGAGCGCCATGCCTTTCAATCCGGACCTGAGGGCGATGGGGGCGGCCACGCGCCAAAGCGTCCTGCCCGTCGCGCGGTCCAGGCAGACGAGTTCCTTCTTGGTCGCATAGACCACGCGGTCGCCGATCACGCCGAGCGTCGCCCCTTCGTAGTCTTTCGTGTCGCTCCCCGAGATTCTCCAAAGCTCTTTCCCGGAGGCGGCGTCAATGGCCAGGATGTCGTTCTTGGGATCCTTGGATCTTCTGACGGTGGGCCCATACGCACCGACGTTGAACCAGAAGCTCTTCCCTGCCCCCTGGGTCGCCGGAACGTCGTACGGGTCGCCCGTGACAACGTACAACACGCCCCGGTCATGCACGAATTCCACGGTCCCGGCCGTCCCTTCGTATTCTCTCACCGCGCGGCCCGTTGCCGCATCCAGCGCGGCGATCGGCGCCGAGTATCCGGGGGTGCAATAGACGACGTCCCCCACGGCGGCCAGCCGCCGCTGGAGCTGCACGGGCAACGTCACGGGGCTGATGTAGATCGGATGCCAATCCGGAAACATGACCCGCCAGAGAACGACCCCGTTGTAGGCGTCGCGGGCCACCAGCGCCGGTTTGCCCGGCAGCGCAGGGTGCTCGGCGGAGCCGAGGTCCTCGACGGTGAACAGGCGGCCTTTCGCCGAGACCATGCTGTGGAGCGAAGGCATGGTGAGGTGCGAGCGCTGCCATTCCGGCTCGCCCAGCCACTGGTACCGCCGGGGCGGGCCAACCACAACGTCCTGGGCCACAGCGTTGTTGTCCGGGCCGTGAAAGTGCTGCTGCCACTCGTCGGTGCCTTCCCACTGCGGCTTGACCGTCACGGTCCATTGGCCGTCCTGCTTGACTACTGCGGCGCCGTGGGGCCGGAGCACCCGGAGAAGTTCGCCCGCCGGAAGTGCGCCGGCGTCCTCGCAGACGACGAGCGTCGCCAGGTTGTCAACGTAAGGCAGCTTCCCTCCGTTCCAGTGCAGGACGGATACCGGTCCGTACAGTCCCATTGCACGGATGGCCGCGCGGGCCGCTTCGACGCGCTTCGCGTCGGCCTCCAGTCCCTGGACGACGCAGTTGTCCGCCAGGCGGAGCGCCGCCGTGAGTTGCCCGTCCCCGCAGCCGACGTGGATGGCCAGGCCGCCGTGGAAGCCGGCCAGAGAGGCAATCTGCTTGGCCTCATCCGCGGGACCGGCCAAGACGGCCGGGGCCATTGTCGCCAACAGGATGCCGGCGACCGAAAACATCCGCAACGAGACAGACGCCGCGCGAAAAGGCCTTCGTGTCTGCATTATCGTGCCACTTCCACCAGTTCCAGGTCATCGAACCAGGCCGTGCCCGTGCCCTCGACGCAGAGCTTGATCAGCAGGAACGGATCATGCGGCGAGGGGGTGAAGTCCACCTCCAGCCGCGTCCATTCGTGGCCACCGGTGAGTTTCCCGGTCTTGCGCGTGGCCTTGACGTCCTGCCAGCTGAAGAAGACATCGTCCGCCTGGAGCCAGGCGCCGCCGTCCTCCAGCCCGTTGGTCTTCACCCAGGCCGCCAGGCGGTAGCGTTTGTTCGATTCGCCGTAGATGGCCGGGCCGCCGCCGATGGGCGACGCGGTCTTCACCTTGCCAGGCCCCAGGCCACGCAATGCGATCGACTTCGTCCCCGAATGCGCTTCCCCCTCCGTGGCGTTGATGCCCGGCTGCCAGATCGGCCCATTGTACATCCTGCCGCGGGGCACGGAGACCTCAAAGTCGTTCACCTTGTTCTGCAGGAACCCGGCCATCCGCGACTCACCCTCGGCCAGACTGGTGTAGACGGCCATCGCCTCCAGTTCCCGCGCGACGGGGGCGGGCAAGGATAGCAGGCGGTACTTTGCTCGCATATGATACAGCCCATCGGCCTCCTTGGCCGTGGGCGCTTTCATGGCGATGTGCTGGTCGTACCACTGGCTGCACGTGGCGAAGAAGACGGGGCCGCTGGTTTCGAGCATTTCCACGAACGGGTTCATGTCCTCTTCGGTCACGAAGCCGACGAAGCCGCCCGCTTCAACGTTGTCCACGGGGATGTGGACGGGGTTGTGGTGGACGAAGGAGATCCGCCCGTCCGCCAGCCGCCCGCGGACCGTCTTCTGCCAGCGCTTGCGGTCGTCGCGCGATTCGGAGACCCCGCCGGCCAGGAGGTTGTTGAACTCGATCTGCCTAGGCTCGGGCATGGCGAGATGGCTGGTGCAGTGGAGCACGTAGCCCAGGCGCTCGTCCCACACCAAGCGGAGCTCGGTGCTCCCGCTGTAGCCGCCCTTGTGGGTTTGCTCGGCCTTGAACTCCAGCGAATCGCCCTTCTCCTTCGTGAAGGTGAGCTTGAACGACTCGATGGGCGGCACCGGCGAGTGGTAGCCGCACATCTGGAGCGGCAGCCTCGCCCCGATCAGGTTCGCCCAGTGGTAGATCGGGGGAATCTCGTACTTCGCCCCCTTGGCGACGTCGGGGGAGAATCGGAACAACTCGACATGATTCAGCCAGGTCGTGACCAGTCCGATCCGCTCTTCCCTGTCGCAGATGTACCACCACTGCTTCCCCTTAGCCTCGGGGCGCGCTTGAGCTGGCTCGAAAGGCTCCAGGCGGAAGGCCGGTGTGCGCTTCACCTTCGGCAGCGCCGCGAAGGCCTTGGACTTGTCCAGAATCTTCTGAATCTCCCCGGCGGAGGCGCGGGACGACCCGCAGGTCAGGGCAATCAGTCCTCCCATCACGAAGACCCATGTACTGGTGTTCGACATTCGCTTCTCCTTCACGAAACATGATTGATCAGATTGCCGGGCGCCATCTACTTCTCCAAGATGAACCGCGGATACAGCTTGGTGTTGGCGGGATCCGTCAGGCCCGGAGCCAACTGGAGCCAGTAGGGTTGGCCGTTGCCGTCGTCGTCGTCAAAGAAGACGATGTTGAAGCCGAACTCCGCGCCGGGCTTCAGGCCGAGGGCGGCCAGCGGCAGGCGTAGCTCGTAGCGTGTGGCCCTGGCTTTGTCGTCCCGCGTTACGGCGCAGCCGGCGGTCTTCACCAGCGCATCGCCCTCGCCCTCCCACTGGTGGAAGGCGACGCCCGCCTGGGTCAGGGCCGACCCGATGTTCCAGTGGACGCCATCCGCGGTGACCAGCCCCATCTGTAGGGCATCGCCGTTGGAGATACCCTCGCCGGTCTTGGCGTTGAAGTGCCGGTCGTCCGTCACTTCGGCCCCCACGCAGAGGGCCTCGCCGTCCCAGCCCAAGTACACCTTGGCGCTCACGTCCCCGGGCCCCTGCCAGGGCTTGAGGAGACGGCCATAGTAGTCGAACGGGGCGAAGCGGCGGTAGGCAGGGAAGACGTCGTCGGCCCCGCCGAGGGTCAGCGCGGGCTTGCCCCACTCGTCTAGGACACCCTCGGCGCGGACGGGACGGCCCAGGCGCGCGACGGGCAGCGCGACCCCGGGCGTGAACCGATCGGTAACCGGCGCCGCGACCCCCTCGGGCGCCGAGCGCGCGCCGCGCCAGCCAGCGAAGGGATGATTCCTCCGATCCACATGAACGACGAGCGCGTTGACGCGGCCCGAAGTCAGATGGTGACTGGGCGAGTAGTATCGCAAACCAAACTGCGAGCCGCGAAACGCTACGCAGTCGACATCCGCGGGCCAGTCCGCGGGCAACCTGGGAGTGCCGCGGCCGTGCGTGCCCGCAAACCTGAGCCCTACGGCCTTGCCGGCCGAGACGGGACGCTCATAGATCTCCCCCGTGTTCACATCCACGACGCCCCAATACGATGGGGTCGCGTCATGGACCGGCGACGGGGTCTGCAGCCCACGTATGGCCTTCTCGTACTCCAGCTCGGTCATCGGCCGCAGCCCCGCCCAAGCCGCGACGGCCGCGCAATCCGCCCAGGACAGCCAGGGACACCTTTTGCCCGGTTCGGACGCCTCGTAGACAGACGTTGGGCCTCCACCGGAACGCTTGATCGCAGCGCCCTGGTAGCCGGCGTAGTAACGCCCCTTCGCCTGCTCTGCCGTAATCGTGTTCAGGAAGCCGGCGTAGATCTCCTGCGTGAAGTACGGCCGGTTCATGCAGTAGAAGGCGGCATAGCCGTTGGGGAACGCCGCAGGGATTTCGCCTCCGTCGGGCGGCGTCATGCCCTTCGCCCAGAGCTTGCCCTTCTGCCGGCCGGTCGGGACTGCCCCGGCGCTCGTCACCCGGTACGGCGGAGTCTCCTCGTCCTTACCAGTGTACATGTGGAACATGTTCAGTTCCTTCGTGCCACCCGAGCCCAGGTAGAACGGCCCCTCGGCCACATACGCCATCTCGATGCCGAAGGCCCGCATCTCTGCGTTCTCGAGGTTCTTCTTCACGCCCTCGACGGCTGTCCAATCCCACACCGCCGTCACCTTGCGCGCCGCGACATCTCCCTTGCCATCCGCCGCGCGCCGCACGAACATGCCCACGAATCCGTCATCGCCGTCCGGCACGACGAACTCCAGAGGCGTGACGTCGGCCACGCCGTAGCCCGTCGGATTCATGACCTTGTCAGCGACCAACCGAACCGGCTGCCAAGGCGACTTCTCGTCGGCCCGCGCCTTGAAGAACACCCAGGCCGCGTCGTGAAAGCTGCCGTGCCGCCAGGAATTCGACCAGGAGATATCGAACGTCACGGTTGCCGTTCCGGCATCGCGCGGGGCCACCGTCACGTTTTCGACCCGCAAGCTGTCCGCCCGCGCCGCGCCGCCGGCGAGAAGAAGCAAGCATGCGACCGCAGCCGCTTGCCGCCTGCCGCTATGTGTCTGCTTGTTCATCGTTCTTCCTCTTCAGTTTGCTGGACCGATCAGACCGGTCCGTTTGATCCGACAGCTCCTCCCCCCTCACGGCGCCGTGCGCACGCAGCGGAAACCCGCCGAGAAATGCCGCTTGTCGGCGTTATAGGGCCCCGGCTTCACCGCTACGCGGCGGTTCGACACGCGGAAGGGTTCATCGATTCCCCATAGGGCGGCGTGGCTGCCGTACGGCAGGCCGCCGCCGCGCAACCCGAAGACGGACGCCCGCCACGGGGCATCTATCCCGTCCCCATGCGTCCCCGCGAACGCGCGGCCCGCCGGTGATCCCACCGGCACAGCGGCCTCTTGGAGGTTGCCGCTCAAATCCAGGATCCCCCAGTACGACGCCCCCGCGCGGACCCGGTCGCTGTCGGGCGCCGCGAAAATTCCCGCGCGCAACGCTCCGATCTCCTTGTCCGTCTTGCTGCAAAGCGCGTTGCCGCGCGCCGCGTCGGGCCCGTTGTCGCCCGTCCAGGCGACGGTTTCGTCGGGCTGTCCCGGGTTCTGCAGCGTGTACCGCCCACCTTCGGCGCCGGCGATGGCGTCCGTCCCCCAGGCGTATTCGTTCGCGACGGGCTTCAGCGGCCCGCGGCAGGCCTTCTCGAACTCCAGCTCGGTCATCGGGCGCAACCCCGCCCAGGCCGCGAACGCCGCGCCATCACGGTGCGTGATGAAGTTGCACGCCACATGGGGCAAGAGGGTCTCGTACACCGCCGGCGTGGAGGGCTTGCTGACCGTTGCCGAAGCCACAAACGGCTCGTGGCGGTACACCACCACTTCGCTAGAGCCGGCGGTTCCCGGGACTGCAATCAGGATCCCGTTCCGGCCTGAACCAGTTTCGGGCGAACCTCCGATGAACGTGCCCGCCGCGTCGGAGGGCTTCCTGTCCATGAGGGCAGCCTGCCGCTCGTACGGGAGCGTGTTGAGGAACTCGACAAACTCCCGCTGCGTCATCTCGTGCCGCATGCAGTAGAACGCCGCGTAGCCCTTGGGGAACGCCTCCGGAAGGCGCCGTGTCCGGCTGCTGTGGAAGTCCTCAGTCGCCCCGGCATCCATTCCCAGGGAATCGCGGTTCCCCAGGTGTTGCGGGCTCTCACCGCCCAGTGTGATCGCCCCCTCGCTGTCGACCCGGAAAGGCTTGTCGCTGTCGCCGGCCGAGAACTGGCTCGCGACCTGATCGGTCGTGCCGTCGCCGGCCCAGAACGCGCATTGCGGCACATGAACCATCCTGAGGGCGAGGACCTTGATGTTGGCGGCGTCGGGGGCGGGGGCGGCCGCGGCGTGCAGCCAGCGCAACGCCACGCCTTTCCAGTCGTTCGGGCCGCTACCCAGGGCGCTGCGGTAGATGAAAACCCCGAGGCCGCGATCGCCGTCATCGTTCAGGCCCACGTCCAGCGCCGCTCCGGCGGGGACCCGGTGGTCGGCGGCCTTCGCCGCAAGCGTCGCGTGCGCCCACTCGTCGCCGGGCTTGCGGAACTTGACGAACACCCAGGCGGCGTCCCAGCTCTCCAGCCTCAGTGTTCCCTTGCTGCCATGCTGCTCCTCGCCCACCTCCCACGCCGCTCGCCACGACCAATCCCAGGCGAGATCGAGAGCGATCGTGCTCGCGCCCTCGACGCCGGCAGGCTTGACGCTTACGTTCTCGATCCGTATCGGATCGGCCTTGCCCGTTCCCTTGAAGCGGGCCTCGGGATCGTTGCCGGCCAAAGCCGCCGAGGCGGCCAGCAGCCAGGCCAAGCCGAGTGTTGCCGTCGTTGTAGTCGTCGGTTTGGTCATCGTGCGCTCTCCTTGCTCGCTGCCCACTGTTCACTGGCCTCCCGCGGCGCCGTGCGCACGCCGCGCCAGACATAGTACCGCTCGGGGTACATGGTGGCCGCAGCCAGGCGGCACGAGGGGTTGCGGTATTCCCAGCCCCCGCGTGTGCCGGCGCCGACGGCGTCCTCCTGGGGCCAGTCCACGGGCAGTTCCGGCACGCCGCGGCCGTGCGTGCCCTTGAAGCTCCGTCCCTTGGCGTTGCCAACCGTGACCGGATGCTCGTAACCGGTCTTCCAGCCGTTGAACTCATACATGCCCCAGTACGAGTTGTACTGGAGCCCGAACCCCGTCTCGCATCCAGGCTCCAGCGGCCCGCGCGAGGCTTTCTCGTACTCCAACTCGGTCATCGGTCGCAGACCCGCCCACGCCGACCACGTCGCGGCGTCCGCCCAGGAGAGGTTGCTGATGAAGTGACGGTTTCCCTCGTAGGTGACGTTGGGCGGTTCCCCCGCACGCTTCACGTAACTGCCGTCCGACCGACTGAACGTGCGGTTGGGCCTTCCCCCGGCAGGCCGCGGCCCCGCCCTGAGTTCGGGATAGCGCGCTTCCGCCATTTGCGAGGACAGCGTGTTCAGGAAGCCGGCGTACTCCACTCCCTTCATGACGCGCTTCATGCAGTAGAAGGCGGCATACCCGTTGGGGAAGGCGGCAGGGATCTCTCCGCCGTCCTCCGGCTGGCCGTCCTTGCCGCCAGCCCAGAGTCTGCCCTCCTGCCGGCCGGTCGGGATCGCGCCGGGGCCGGTCACCCGGTACGGCTGCTTGTCCCCGGCGCCCTCGGCATAACGGTAGAACGCGCCCGCATCCTCCCCGTTCAGCCCCAGGTAGAACGGTGCTTCCGGCACATACACCATTTCAATCGCGAAGGCGCGGATGTCCGCCTTCGCGTCTTTCTTGACCCCCGGGTTGGCTGCCAAATCCCACAACGCCGTGACGTTGGCCGCTTTGACATCGCCCTGGCCGAATCCGGCTCGCCGCACGAACATGCCCACGAAGCCATCGTGACCGTCGGGCACAATGAAGTCCAGGGGCGTTCCGCCCGCCTGGCCGTAGCCCGTGGGGTTGAGCACCTTGTCCGCTGCCAGGCGGACCGGCTGCCACTCCGCCGCGCCCTCGGGTTTCGCCTTGAAGAACACCCAAACCGCGTCGTGGTTGCCTTCGTGGCGCCAGGAGCCCTGCCAGGAGAGGTCGAAACTCACGGTCGCGGTCTTCGCGTCGCGCGCGACGGCTCTCACGTTCTCGATCCGCACGGTCGTGGGGCCGTCGTATGCGGCGCGCGCCGCGTATGTGCCCAGCAGCAGGCCGCAGATGATCGCGACCGCAGATGTACTTGAGTACCAGGAGACCAATCCCCGAGCCTGTCTTGGGGTGTCGGGGAGCTGTGAAGTCAATGTGGTTTCTCCTTACGGGTCAAAGCGTTCTGTCGTACTCTTCGCTGCCCACTGTTCACAGTCCCACTCCCTTCGGCGCCGTGCGCACGCCGCGCCAGGTCTGAAAGCGCACCCGCTCCGCGGGCATGCTGGCCGCGGCGGTGCGGCACGAGGGGTTCCGGTATTCCCAGCCTCCGCGCGTGCCCATGCCGACCGCGTCCTCCCGCGGCCAGTCCGCGGGCAGGGCAGTCGTGCCGCGGCCATGCGTGCCCTTGAAGCGCCGTCCGACGGCATTGGCGACCGTTGCCGGATGCTCACACGAGGTCTTCCAGCCGTTGAAGTCATGCATGCCCCAGTACGAATTGTACTGCAAATCGAACCCCGTCTCCCACCCCGGCTCGATCGGCCCACGCGAGGCTTTCTCGTACTCCAGTTCCGTCATCGGCCGCAGCCCTGCCCAGGCCGCGAACGCCGCGGCGTCCGCCCAGGAATACCCATCGTACACGTGATCCTCCGCGTCGCTCTTGTACGTGTAGTTCGGGGCCGTGCCAAGACGGGTGATATTCCCCGTGCCCGGGTAGTGCTTGTCCGCCTCCTCCGCCGCCAGCGTGTTCAGGAAGCCGGCATACTGCCCGCCCTTAATGTATGACTTCATGCAGTAGAAAGCCGCATAGCCGTTGGGGAAGGTGGCAGGGATTGCGCCACCATCCTCCGGCGCGGCGCCCTTCCCCGACCAGAGCTTGCCTTTCTGCCGCCCCGTCGGAATCGCGCCGGGACCCGTCACCCGGTACGGCGTGTCGCTATTGACGCCGTCGGTGTACATGAAGAACGAGTTCACCTCCACGCCGCCCGAGCCCAGGTTGAATGCGCCCTCGGGCACGTACACCATCTCGATCCCGAAGGCTTGCACGCGGACCTTCGCGTCCTTGGTGACGCCTTGGTTGGCGGTGAAGCCCCAGACGGCCGTAACCCTGCTCGCCGCCACTTTTCCCTGGCCGAACTCAGCCCGCCGCACGAACATGCCGACGAACCCGTCGTCATCGTCCGGCACGATGAGGTCCAGCAGCGTGCCGCCTGGCGCCTGGCCGTAGCCCTCCGGGTTGAGCACCTTGTCCGCCACGAGCCGGACCGGCTGCCAGTCCGTTCGACCCTCGGCCTGCACCTTGAAGAACACCCAGACCGCGTCGTGGTTGCCCTCGTGGCGCCACGAGCCCCGCCAGGAGATGTCGAAGCTCACGGTCGCGGTCTTCTCATCGCGCGGAGCGACCGTCACGTTCTCGATCCGCGCGGTATTGGGGTAGTCGTGCCAGCCCGCGCGCGCCGCGCCCGCGCCCAGCAGCAGCCCGCAGGCGATCATGACCGCGTGTGCGAGAATCAATGTGTACCTCTTACCCAACCGACACATGACCGGCTCCTTCCTGAAGCTGTTGCAGATTTCCCTTGTCCAGTCGGGCGCGACACCGTCCCGCGCGGGAATGGACGGTGTCAGTCTATTCCGGCCCTACCCATTTGCGAGGCAACGAGGCTGGGATCGTGGGGCGGTTGGCGATCTCGTTGCCCTTGGCCCAGCGGGGTCCCGGGCGGGGGAACTTCCAGGTGTCGCCCAGCTCGACGGCGCCCAGGTCCGGGGCCTTGCCGCGGGCCTCGTGGTAGTACTCCTTGCTCACGGCGCCGGCGTCCACCGCGGGGCTGTCCGCACGAAGGCTGAAGTCCATCGGCTTCATGGACACCAGCGGCGAGCCCTCGTAGTGCATCATCTCGGGTATGTGCTTGGGATCAACCTTGAGCCCGCAGTACAGGTTGTGGCGGCCAAAGACAAGGCCCGGCGCACTGAAGCTCTGCGACCGGGCGACATAGAAGATGTTGTTCTCGATGACCATGTCTTCGTACCGGTGGCCGCCGACCCACCAGAGACCGATATTCTGGCCCTTTGTGTTGACCATCGTGTTGTGGACGATCCGCACGCCCTGGGTCGGCAGACCGCTGCCCCAGGGGCTGCCCCCCTTGAACAGCCCGCACCACGCGGGGCCGTTCTCCGGCGAGACGTAGAGGATGTTGTGATCAATGGTCAGTCCCCCGCCCATGACCGGCGACAGGGCCAGCAGGCACAGGGCGTCCACGATGACGTTGTGATGCACGCGGAGGTTCATCGGTGTGGTGCTGTCGAACTCGATGGAGTCGTCGCCGCTGTTCTGGATGAGGTTGTAGGCGATCTCGGAGGCGTCGGCTGGCGAACTGGTGCCGTTGCCACGCGGTTGCAGGAGGTCGTTGGCGGAGTCGTACACCCAGTTGTGGCGGCAGGTCGACCGCGGCCCACCGTAGTTCATGAACGCCGCCGCAAGATTGCTGTGGTACAGTCCGCCCCAGTACTTCGGACACCATTTGTAGGAGGGGTAGCAACCGAACTCGCAATGCTCCACGGTCAGCCCGCGGGAGGTGCGGTTGGCGCGTCCGATCGGCCGGTGGCCGGGTGATTCGTGGGCCGGGAGCGGCACCGAGTCGGGCTGACAAACGCCCATGTGCGTCCCGCTCATGTAGCAGTCGCGGACCGTCACCTCATTGCCGTGGACGACCACCGCGGCCCCGACGCCCATGTGCAGCCGGAGGCCCTCGATGACCACGTGGTCGGCCCGCACGATGATATTGCCCAGCGTCCTGGAGAACAGGTGCCCGGTGCCGGGGACCCAGAAGCCGGTGTCCGGGTTGCAGTAGAACTCATTGGCAAACTCCGGCTCGGCGGTCGAGTGGCCGCCGGGGCGGCTGATCTCGATGGCGGCCTCGTTGGGGTCGGCCCCGCGCTCCAGGCGAACGTAGAGGAACTTGTCCTGCCAAGCGAAGCCCTCCGGCGCGCAGGCGGCGAGGGCCTTCTTGTAGAGGTTCGGGAACTGGAATTGGTTCAGGTGCGCCAAGTTCCCGTAGTTGACGAGGTTCCGCGCGCCGGCCATCGCCCACCAGACGCGGCTCGGCGCGGCGGCCCGGTACAGGTCGCCCTCGACGCGTTCGAAGTTCAACTTCGCCTGGTCGGGCGGCACGGCGCCGCTCAGCGTGGCGCCTCCGCCATTGACCGCCCGTAGCGTGACGGGCTTTCCTTCTGTCCCCCCGCGGGTGATCACCAGGTTCTGGTAGTAAACGCCGTCCTTCAGCACGATCGTGTCGCCCGGTTTGGCCGCGTCGAGCGCTTTCTGGACATCATCGGCGGGAGTCAATTCAGCCCCGGCCGCCGGAAGCACCGCAATTGCCAGAGCCGCAAAGCTGATGAGCTGTTTCATTGGTTCTCTCCTGTTTGGGCCTCGCGCCGTCACGGCGCCTTCTTCTGGTGGACCGCCTCGGCCTCCTTAAGAAAGGCGTCGAAGGTCCAGGTCCAGTAAAGGAACCGTTGCCGGGCAACGGGATCTTCGGCCATCTCGGTCAGCGCCTTGTTGCGCAGCGCCTTCATCCGTTGCACAACGTCGGGTGTCCAGAACCTGCGGAAGAGCGACCCGGGCACGAACCACCCGCCCCGTATCTTGACGCGGCGGCTCTTCCAGTCCCCGGCCTCCCAGAGGTCGCACTCCAATTGGGTGAGCTCACGCACCGTGGCGCCGGCCTTGCCATAGAGGCGCCGGCACATCTCGTCGAGCACCGCGTCCACGTCCAGCTCGGGGTTCCACAGCGCCTTCATCCAGACGTAGAGCGTGGGGGCCGTGAGGGTCCATTCGCCCAGGTTCTCTCCATTGATGAACACCCCAGCGACGAGGCCCCTGGCCGCCTTGTAGAAGTCCCGCACGACGTGCGGGTACTGGTATGGGCCATAGGTCCAGTTGACGCAATAGTCCCACATGGTAACAGGCAGACACGCCTTCGCCCGCCACGCGCGCAGGCGGTCCATCGCTTCCTCAGCATTCTCCGGTTGGACATTCAAGGCCATCGGGTAGGTGGTCATGGCGGCCATGACCACGAGGTTGTCGGGGTACTCCACGCCCTTGGGACATTCCTGGTAGTTCCAGTAGGGCAGGTAGATCACCCTCTTGTCGGGCCAGCGCTGCTTCACGGCCTCGCACATCCGTTTGACGAACAGCCCCATCATCATCGAGGGGCCGTCAATCCACGTCCCACCGCCCTTGGCAAACGCCTCGCGGCAAGGGGTACAGTGGCACTCCACCACCGAATCGGGAGGGGAAACAGTCACGCAGGTGGACGTGACCCAGGGGCAGCCGCCTTTGCCCTGGGTCCACACCCGTTCGCAACCCTCCAGGAGATACTCCAAGGTCTTCGGCGAGCTGTAGCAGAACATGTTGAAGTTCCGCGTGCCATCCTTCTTGAGCGCGAACATCTCCTTGTTCTCTTCACGAACCTTCTCAGGGAGGCGCCCGAGGTTCTGGGGCTGATGGACTTTGATCTTGTAGGGCCAACTGCACCCGCCGCGCACCAGCGGCAGGTAGTTGGCCGTGCTGATCACCGTGACCCCTTCGGGTATGGCGCCCGGCGGGAAGGGAAGCGGCTCCTTGTCAGAGGAGCGTGCCTTCGTCGGCAGCTTCCAGCCATCCGGTGGATGGTATTCCCGCTGGCGGAAGACCGGTTGGTCGCTATAGTGCGCGGGAGGGATGGCCAGCGATGTGGCCGGGGTGACGGTCCGCCCGGCGACCTCTGTCGGCCAGTACCAGCGCACGCCGACGAACCGCTCCAGGAAGTCTGCTACCGCCCAGGCCGTGCCTTCGTTGCTCCACCGCGCCCAGCGGTCGCTCCCCGGCGGCACGGGCTGTGTGCTGCCCACGAGAAACACGCGGTTTGGGGCAGTCTTGACGACGAAGCCTTCGACTGGAACCTTCGCGGCTTCGATGCCGGCCCGGCGCGATTCCTCGCAGTCGCCAATCACGATGGCGGGCTGGTCCGCGGCCGGCGTCTGGCCAACCCGCTCGAGTGTCGCGCCGGTGCTGAGGCGGACCACCTCCACCAACTCGTCCACCAGGCGTTTGAGGGTCGCGCTTGGGCCGTGGTCCACCACATAGATCATCGCCCGTGGCTGCCCGTCGCGCACGATTTCGACGGGTGGGTGCGTCGGCGTCTTCAGCCAGGTCACGGGCGTCATGTCGCGCGGCCGAAGCTCAGTTTCGGCCGATGTCGCGAGCGCCATAGCTGCCACCAGGATTGGGAAGGCGACGAGGGTTTTCATGGGCTATCTCCGTTATCAAGCGCCGTGCCGCCTCACGGCGCCGTGCGCACGCAGCGGAAGCCGGAAGAACCATAGCCGTGGCCCACACGATGCGACACGCTCATCGGGGGACTGTCAAACGCTCCGCCGCGTTGCCCTAAGGCGTCCCAGCCCGCAAGCTGGGACAACGTGCCGTCGCCGTGCGTGCCGGCGAAGCGACGGCCCTGTTTCCGCACCTCGTTCCAGGGATCGGGCAGGTGGCCCACGACGACCAACTCCTCCCAGAGGCTGCCAGTCAGGTCCAGGATCCCCCAGTACGAGGCGCCCGCCGCGACACGTCCGCTCTCCGGCGTCGCGAAGATCCCGACGCGGAGCGGCCCATGGATGGGGTTGAGGGCAAAGTAGCGGTACTGGCCAAATTCCTGCATGATCGTCCCGGCCCAGGCCGCGTTGCCGCGCGTCGCGTCCGGCCCGTTGGCCCCCTCCCAGACGACGCTTTCGTCGGGCTTGCCGGGGTTCCGGAGCGCGTACCCGTCGCGCGGGGGCTTCTCGGAGTTCGAGCCGGCGACCTGTGCCGTGCCCCAGGCGTACTCGCCCGGCACGGGCTTCAGCGGCCCACGGCAGGCCTTCTCGTACTCCAGCTCCGTCATCGGCCGCAACCCCGCCCAGGCCGCGTAGAATACGCCTTTGCAGCCTCCCTTCCCCGGGGAACCGGTTACAGTGATCTGGTGATACCAGCCCGATCCATGCGGCAGGTGGGGCGTATCGGTCTCGAGCGCCGCCGGCGTGGCGGGTTTGACGCCAGGAACTTCGATCTTGACCCCGTTCCGGTACTTGCTGGCATGCTCTTCCAAGAGCGAACCGGCCACGGCATCGGGTTTCGACTTGCCGGATAGGCCGTGCCCGATCACTTGGGCCTGCTGCTCGAAGCTGAGGGTGTTGAGAAACTCCACGTACTGCCCCTGCGAGATCTCGTGCCTCATGCAGTAAAAAGCCGCGTAACCCTTCGGGAACCGCGCCGGGAGGGGCTGCGTCACGACGCTGTTGAAGTCGTCCGCCAATCTGATGCCGAGGCTGTCGCGGTTGCCCAGGTTCTTCCTGCTCTCGCCGCCCAGCGTGATCGCATCCTCGCGCTCGACGCGGAAGGGATCGGTCGTGTCGCCGGCCGAGAATTGGGCCGCCACGGGGGTCGTCGAGCCGTCGCCGGCCCAGAAGGCGCATTGCGGCACGTGAACCATCTGGATGGCGAAGACCTTGAGGTCCACAGCGCCGGGGTCGGCCACGCCGTCCGTGCTGTGCAGCCAGCGCAGTGTCACGCCCTTCCACTCGTTCGCGCCGTGGCCGGGCGCGTCGCGGCAGATGAACACGCCGAGGCCACGCTTGCCGTCGCCGCTCGGGCCGATGTCCAGCGCTGCTCCGCCGGGGACCCGATGGTCGGCCTTGTTCGTCGAGAGCGTCGCATGCGAGTAGCCTTCGGCGCCGGGTTTGCGGAACTTGACGAAGACCCAGGCCGCGTCCCAGTTCTCCAGCTTCAGCGGGCCCTTGCCGCCATGCTGTTCTCCGGGGACCTCCCACGTCGCTCGCCATGACCAGTCCCAGGCGAGGTCGAACGTGACGGAGCTCTGCCCAGCGACCGGACCTTCGGAACGACGGACGTTGGCGATCCGGACGGGGTCGGCCTTCCCCGTGCCCCGGAACCGCGCCTCCGCATCGCTACCCGCCGCAATGGCGAGGGTGCATGTCAGCAGCAATGCAGCAACCGCCAGTGCACGGCTCATCGTTGTCTCCTCGCTCAATACGCGAACGAAAGTGCAAGTCGCCGATCAGTTCCCGCCTCCCTTCGGGGCCGTGCGCACGCCGCGCCACGGCAGGGGGTGTAACTCGGCGACTCGGCTATCGTAAACGTTCCACGGGCTGGCACGAAAATGGGGTCTCCGTTCCGGCTCGACGGCGGCCGCGTAGAGGCGGTCCGACAAGCGCGTGGTGGCCCCGGCCCTGCCGCAGGAACGAACCCCGGCGCCGACGGCGTCGTCCTGCGGCCAGTCGGCGGGCAGGACCGGTGTGCCGCGGCCGTGCGTGCCCTTGAACCTGCGTCCCTGGGCATTGCCCACCGTTACCGCACGTTCGCCGTCGCGGTCGTGAAGCGGCACCCAGAACCAGTGGCCAAAGGGGATGTTCCAGTACGACGGGCCGACCTCGTCGGGCTTCGGCTCACGCGGCCCGCGGATGGCCTTCTCCCACTCCAGCTCCGTCATGGGGCGCAAGGCCGCCCATGCCGCCCACGCGGCGCCATCCGCCCAGGACAGACCTCGCGCCGCACTGGGCGCACCGGAATAGGTGGTGTTCGGGGGTCCCCCGGAACGGCCAATCCGCTGGCGTTCCTCGGGACAGCGTGCGGCGGCCTGCGCCGCGCTCACCGTGTTCAGGAAGCCGGCATACTGCTCCCACGTGATGTAGCGCTTCATGCAGTAAAAGGCCCCATAGCCGTTGGGGAAAGACGCAGGGATTTCGCCGCCGTCGTCCGGCAGGGCGTACTTCCTCGCCCAGAGCCGGCCGCTCTGGCGTCCTGTTGGGATGGCGCCGGCGCTGGTGACCTTGTATGGCTGGGTGTGCTGGCTGCCGTCGGTGTACTGGTAGAATCCACCCACCTCCGTCCCCCCGGAGCCCAGGCAGAACGGCCCCTCGGCCACGTACACCATCTCGACGCCAAAGGCCAGCACCTTCACCTTCGTGTCCTTCGTGATGTCCTTGCTGGCCGTGAGGTCCCAGATGGCCGTTACGCCGCGCGCCGCGACCGCGCCCTTGCCTTCCGCGGCTTGCCGCACGAACAGGCCGGTGAACCCGTCGTCGCCGTCGGGCACAATGAAGTCCAGCCGCGTGCCGCCCTCGGCCTGGCCGTAGGCAGTCGGATTGAGCACCTTGTCCGCCGCCAGGCGGACATGCTGCCACTCCGCCCCGCCCTCAGCTCTGGCCTTGAAGAACACCCACGCCGCATCATGGTTCGTCTGGTCGCGCCAGGAGTTCTCCCAGGCGATGTCGAAGCGGATGGTCGCGGTCTTCGCGTCGCGCGGAGGGACCGTCACGTTCTCGATCCGTAGCTTATCCGCGCGGGCCGCGCCCGCGATCAGCAACAGACCGCAGGCAACCGCAACCGCTCGCACAAATGTCAATGAACACCCGTTGCCGGGGCGATTCATGGCTTGCTCCTTCCGTTTCAGTGCCGCATGAACTCACGGTAGTATTTCTCGTTCTCGGCCGCAACCTTCTCGGGGTCCTCGGTGAACTTGCTGCGGTCGTAGGTCATCAGGCCGTTGCGCTCGTTCTCGACGTCGGAGATCTGGGTCCACACGTAGCCGCTGATACCCGGGTCCGTGACGAACGGCGCGTATTTCTTGCAGGTGTTGAGGTACTTGGCGTACCCGTACTCGCCAATCACGGCCGCCCTCTCCGCTTCCGGCTTGGGCGCGTTGAGCGAGCCGTAGCAGTGGAAGTCCACGATGCGCCCCACGCCGACGTCGAAGGGATTCTTCCCCTGGTTTGGCCCGCCGCCGGCGCCGCTTTCGTGGTTGATCAGTCGTGTCGGGTCCAGGCCGATGGCCTTGGCGGTCACGTCCTTGAGGGTGAACCATCTCTTCTCGAAAAGACGGTTGTCTTGTGATATCCCCCACCCCTCGTTGAAGAGCACCCACGACACGATGGAGGGATGATTGAGCCGCTGGTCAATCATCTGCTCCATTTCGTGCATGAACTGCTTCCAGGTCTCTTCCTTGTCAATCGCGTGAGTGGCGCTCGGCATGTCCTGCCAGACGAGTACGCCGAGCCTGTCACACCAGTAGTACCAGCGCTCGGGCTCGATCTTGATGTGCTTGCGGCTCATGTTGAACCCCAGCCGCTTGATGGCTTCCACGTCGTAGCGCAGCGCCTCATCCGTCGGTGCGGTCAAGTTGCCGTCCGGCCAGTAGCCCTGGTCCAGGACGCCGTTCTGCACGATGAACTTGTTGTTGAGCATCATCCGCGTGATGCCGTTGGCGTCTTTTCCGAGGGAACTCTTGCGCATGCCGAAGTAGCTTTCGACCGAGTCCTTCGAGCTGTCGAGGCGGACCTTCAGCCCGTAGAGGAACGGAGCATCTGGCCACCATAGCTTGGCGTTGGGGATCGGAAGGCGGATGGGCGCGCCGGGCTTGCCGCTCGCCTCGCTGACCTTCTTGTCACCGTCGAGCACTTCGGCGGACACGGTGGCAGCGGAGCTGTCGCCACGGACGGTGACGGTCAATAGCAATTCGCCCTTGTCAACGTCCGTGACCATCTTCAGCGCGGAGATGCTGGCCTCGGGAACCGGTTCCAGCCAGACCGTTTGCCATATCCCGGTACACGCGGTGTAATGAATGCCGCCCCCTCTCTTCGTTTGTTTGCCCTGCGGATACTGATTGGAGGTGGGGTCCCAGACGGCAACGACCAAGCGGTTCTCCTCCTTCTCGTTCAGCGCGTCGGTGATGTCGAAGGAGAAGGCGTCGTATCCGCCCCGGTGCGTCCCGAGTTCCCTTCCATTGAGGAGAACGGTTGCTTCCCAGTCCACGGCTCCGAAGTGCAGCAGGATCCGTCTGCCCTTCCATTCCGCCGGCGTTCTGAAGGAACGGTAATACCAAAGCCGACTTGTACGATAGTCCATCCCCTCGAAGCCGTGGATCGGCTTGCCCACGCCGGAGAGCGGCGCCTCGATTGGATAGGGCACAAGGATCTTGCCTTGATAGGACGTGGGCTCCTTCGCGTCTTTGGCGACAACTGCGTAATCCCACAGCCCGTTCAGGTTCATCCAGTCCTTTCGGACCAGCATGGGGCGTGGGTATTCCGGCAGGGCCTTGTCGGGTGAGACATCCTTCGCCCATCGGGTCAGCGGGAACGCGCCGGGGACCGGTGCATACTCACCCCGACTCGTATCGGCCCCGCATGCATGCAGCGCCGCGACAGATGCCATAGCGGCGAGCAGGTTTTTCACTTGCGATCCTCCTGTCCCTCAGGTGAAGTCGCCCTCGCCTCTGGAGGGCGCGCGGCGCGGGCCCTTCTGACCCAGCAGCATCCGCAGACACAGCGATCGTCGCGCCCGCAGGTATCGGCGATGTCGCGGTACTTTGGCGGGGCGATCGAGCCCTCGACCAGCTTGAGCATCTCTCGCCACGCGGGGTCGTCCGTCCCGGAGAATGCCCCATTTGTGATCTGGCCCCAGCCGCCCGCTGCTACCGGCAGCGGCGCCATCAACACGCGGCTTTCGGGCGGGTTGGCCACGTTCACCAGCGCGGCATAGGGCTGGGCGGCCAGTTCCGCCCCGAATCTCTTGGTGATCGCCTCACGCAGCAGCTTCTCCCCTGCGGGCGAGGGTGGCTGCATTTCGGTGCGGTTGTGCGAGTAGTCGCCGTACAGCGGAGCATTCACGTCCATCCAGTCCACGACCCGCTGGAAGCTCTCGCGGTCCAGCTCGACGAGCTTCTTGCCCTCCTTGTCCGGGTGGCCGTCGAGGAGCATCCTGGCCAGTGTCCCTGCATGGGCGAAGAAGTCCTTGGGCCGGCTGGGGAACGAGTTGTCGTTCACGAGCTTCACGCGGCCCTTGGCCATCAGCGTTCCGTAGCTGGACTCGCCCTTCTGCCCAGCGCGCAGCAGGTTGATGTCCTTCTCGGTCTTGCCCAGGCCGTGGCAGGAGATGCAGTACCGGTCCAGCACCGGCTGCACCGTGCGCATGAAGCTGAACCCGCCTTCGTAGCGCGGGCCGGCGGGCGGAGTGAGCTGCCGCACCTTGGCCTTGGCCAGGGCCGAGGAAGGCGGGGCGCTGCTGCGCGGCTCGTGGCAGCCGACGCACGAGGCCTGCTCGCCTGGCTGGAGGTACACCAGGCTCCGCATGGTCATCACGGCCATGCCGTTCTCATCGAGCAACTGGAACTGGAGTGGCGTACACGCGGGCGCCTCAAAGGCCACGGAGCCGTCCGCCTCCACGGGGACCGTGCCCAGGATCCGCTTGAGGATCTCGACGGGATAGCGTTGGCCGGCCGGCTTGGCGGTCGGCTGGCTGATCAGCTCGTTGACCCGCAGGCGCTTGATCGAGCCGGGCTCCAGCGGGTATGAGCATTGGTAGACGTCCTGGATTTGGAGCACGCCCGTCTTCTCCGACTCGCACCCGGCGATGGCCGAGGGCATGATCGGCGGCATCGGCCGGGGCCGCAGCGGGATGGGGTCGAAGCAGGAGACCTTCGGGTCGCTGTAGATCAGTTCGCGCCCGCCCAGCACGTCGACCAGGTACACCGCATATTGCGAGCCATGTTGGTAGGTGCAGAGGAACAGTTCCTCGCTGATTGGCCACGGCGTGCCGGCGCCGAGGGGAACGCGGAGCTCGGTTCGTTGCCCGCCGGACACGCGGCAGGGAAGGTCGTCGGGGAGCGGCATGGCGGTGCGTGTGGTACCTGGCGGCAAGCCGCCCTCGGGGGCCGGAAGCTCCGGCGTGATCGAGGTGAGCGGCGCGCCATGGTCCCGCCCGTTGCGCGGGTCAATGACGATGAGCGAGCCCAGGGTCTGGCCGTGGTGTGCGGCCGCCGTGGCCACCGTCTTGTGCGTGCCCGGAATCGGCTGCGGCTCGCCTATCAGGCATGGACTCGGCGAGTTGTTGCCGTAGTAGTGGGCCGTCTGCGTGCCATCCGGGTGCATGACCCACAGGCTCTGGAAGGCGCTCAGGCTGCGGTTGATGTAGTCCCAGCGCGCGTAGACGATTGAGCCGTCGGAAAGCACTGCTGGGGCCCATTCATTGGCCTCGCTGAACGATAGCGGACGGATCCCCGTGCCGTCCAGTTCGCAGCGGTACAGCGTATAGGAAGGCGCGTAGCGCAGGCCATGGCAGCGGCCGAACTGCTGGCACCGCGTGGTGATGAAGGCGATGCCGCCGTCGGGCAGGTAGCACGGGTCCGTGTCCTCGATGAGGACGGTCTGCCGCCGCCTTCCGCCGACCATCGGGTCCGCGGCTGTGCCTGTCACTTGCCGGACCTTGCCAGTCTCGAAGGAGTACTCGCAGATGTAGTAGCCGCGGAGGCGCACACCGGAATCATCGGAGGAGGTGAGCCACTCGGAGGGCCTCCCTGTGAGTCCGTCGCCGTCGCGCGCGCTGGAATGGTCGGCGAAGGCGAACAGCACGCGCTTGCCGTCGTAGGACAGATCGGGCTGGATCGTGCCGCCCCGCGGCAGCTTGCCCGCCAGCCGCACCGTCTCCTGCGGATTCTCTCGCCAGTCCTCCAGCACGACCAGGCCCGGGGCCTCCTGGCTGTGACGGCCGAGGTACTGGTCCACCATGTGCTCGGGCAGGAAACCCGATCGCTTGTTGATCAGGAGCTTGGAGAAGTCCAACGCAGGGTGGGAGAGGACGATCTTACGCCGCAGGTTGCAGACGCGGACGTAGAGCGCTTCGCCGTTGGAATTGCCCTTGGTGTCGGCGAATTCTTTCTCCAGCGCTGCCAGCTCCGCGGCCAGTTGGGGGCGCGGGGCGGCACGCTCGACCATTGCCAGCGTCTTCCGCGCAAGGCCCAGCCGCGGCGTGATGTGCTGAGCGTAGAACAGGCCGCGGACGGCCTTCAGCTCCGCCACGCCCTTGCACTGCTTGGCGGTTTCCTGCGCGGCCTGCTTCTGCTCGGCGGCGCACGCGCCGGCGTACCGGGCGGCCAGATCGGTCAGGTCCCCCCGCTTCCAGTCGGCCTTCCAAATGCCGACCCTCGCCTCAAGCTGCTGCTGCCGGGAATCCACGGGCGACGGGAACGCGCCGGCAATCGCGACCACGATCGCTTCGCGCGCCGCAACCGCCTTGGCCTTGACTTCCGCCAGCGAGCGATGCTGGACCCAGAACTCCGCCTGCCGGACGTCCTTCTGGCTCCGCGCGCCCAGCCAGCCCTCGAGCCACTCGGCCTGGCCGTCCAGCTCGACGCAGATCTCCCAGTTCCCCATCACGAGGCCGGCGGCGAACTTGCGCTGCCCCCAGACGATCGGCTGCCAGCGGCTGCTCATGCCGCTGTGGATGAAGAAGCCGTGGTGGGTGGGGGTGCGCGCCTTGGCCAACGGCAGCGGGGCTGCTTTGCCGTCGTGCCCGATGAGTTGGGGCTCGCCGAGGAAGACATCGGTCCGGCCTTCAGAACCGAGGTACAGTTGCTTCAGCCCAGCGACCCGCACCTTGATCTTGCGTGGCTCCTGCTGGTTGCTCACCTCGACCCGAAGCGGCTGGCACTCCTTCAGCATGGGGTCGGCCAGGCGGTCCGCCTCGGCCCGCCGCTCGGCGGCGGCCTCCTCCTCGCTCAGGGCCTCGCGCGACGCCAGCATCGTCTCCCACCAGGTGTCCCTTGGCTGATAGCAGCTTGGGGCCTCGGCACTCCTGGAGCGTTCGACCGCCGACGTGCCGGCAGCTAGCATAATGAATGACATGCCCGAGGGAATCGCCCATCGCATCGCGATCATGGCGATATTTCCTCCCTGCTCGCTGTCCGGTTCAGCCGAAGGGTCTCCGTTCCGGGTGTCAAAGGCGACGTGACTGTTGTGATGCGACAGGCGTAGATGGGAGGGACTCCTTCATTTGGGATCAGAACCGTCACCGGAGTTCTGGAACTTCTTGTAGAACTTCCCACGCCAGGGCTTGATCTTGACCGTCGTCGCATCGCTCGGCTTGTCGGCAAACCCGACCCACCAAGGGTCAAGGGAGGGCGGAAGCGGAGGCCGGAAGAGGGACAACTCGCCCACGGCCCAGCGCGGGCCGGGACGCGGGAACTCCCACTTTGTCCCCGGCGGCACCGCCCCGATGGTCTTATACAGGTCCTTGTAGTCGGCTTCGGGCAGGCCGCTTTCCTTGATGACCGCCCGCACGTACTCCTCGCTGACGGAGAAACTCACCCGGGCGATCTCCTTCTCCTCCCCAAACTCCGCGTCGCCGACGAGGCCGGGAAGCGATGGCGGCATGACGTCGCAGAAGTACGTGTCCTTCTTCACGAACGGCTCTTTGTTGCGGGTCCAGAGCACCCCTGGCGGCGAATGCTTGGGCTTGCCGGCCTCAATCGCCGGCCCGACGCACAGGTTGTTCTTCTCCACCGTCAGCCCCTCGTTCCACGGCAGGCCGCTACAGAAGGCCCAGTCGCGAGCATAGATGATATTGCCCGCCATCGAACTGTCGTCCTTGAAGTACTTCCCGTCCCTGCCGCTGGTGCCCCACGAGACGCCGCTTTTCGCGTTGATGAGCGTGTTGTTCCTGATGGTGATGCCGCTCAGCGGGTTGAATCCCCCGCGCCAGAATGCGCTCGCCGAGGGCGTGCTGAACTTGAAGATCACTGACCACGGGATGCCATATTCTGGAGAAGCGTACACGATGTTGTGCTCGATGGTCACGCCGCCTCTCTGCACGGGGGAGAGGCCCAGCAGGCACTGCCCCTCCAGGATGACGTTGTGGTGAGCGCGCACGCCAGCATACGCGATGGCGTCGAACTCGATATTATCGTCCGCGCAGCGGTGCAGCAGGTTGTAGGCGTACTCGTGGTCCAGGGCGGGGTCCTTGACGCGTGTGCACGCGACGCCGATCCCGTCATAGGTGTCGTGAATGTAGCAGTGCCGGATCTTCCAGGCACTCACATTCCCTCCCGGCAAGATCGCGTTCCCGCCGAGGCAGCTATCGTACATCGCGCGCCAGGCCGGTTGCTCGTGGTGCATCGAGTAATGGAGCCAGTCGTAGGTCGGGTAGTTGCTGAACTGGCAGTGCTCGATGGTGACATCGGACGGCCCGAACTCCACCGCCCCGCCCGGGCGGTCTACCCGAACGTTCTGGCCCACGATCGCATGGTAGGAGCCGAGGAAATAGCAGTCCCGGATGACAATGTGCTTACTGACATCCTGCCGACGAACCCCGACGCGAATGGCATTGTCGGGCGCCACGTGGAAGCGCAGCCCCTCCAGCACAATGTGCTCCTGGCCCTTGGTATCCAGCAGAATCGTGGTGTCGGGCCTGCTGATGGCGACCTTCGCCTTGCTTGGATCTGCGCCGTTCAGGAGGCGGATGTACATCTCGCCGTCCTGGTAGAAGAAACCCTCCTGCGGGGTCGTGTCCCTGCCCTTGCCCCAGCGACACGTCCTCATCTCCTCAAGGCTGGAGTAGTTGTACAGGCTTCGGCCATCGGCGAGCGCCCACGCCTGGCGGGTCCCGCGCCCATTCCACTTCTTTGGGAAGACCCACTTCGTCTTGTAGATGGCGCCCTCGATCTGTTCGAGCTTCGCAGGCTCCATCCCGGCCATGACGGACGCGGGGACCGGTTTGTGGATAGCGCCCTCGACCTTCTCAAACGCCGGCGTGTCCTCCATCGCCCCGGTGATGATGGCCTTGCCGGGGACCGCGGCCTTGATCGTGATCGGCTTCCCCGGCTCCCCGCTCTTCTTTAGATCGAGGCGCTGGTAGTAGGTCCCCTCGGCAAGCAGCAGCGTGTCCCCCGGCTGGAGCTTGTCCGCGGCTTCCTGCAAGCTTTGTCCAGGCTCCACGTTCACGGTCTCCGCAAAGAGCGGGCCCACGGCGAGCAACAAGCCGACGAACGTGAAGGACACAAGTGGTCTCATCCCTTGCTCCTTTCTCGTTGGGATTGCGATTGTTCTGCATTCCATCTTTGCGGTTCCTTTGGCACCTCGCCTGCCTCATCGCGCCACTTCCAACAGTTCCACGTCGTCGAACCAGGCGGTGCCGGTGCCCTCGGCGCATAGCTTGATCGACATGCCGCCGGTCAGCGGGCCGAATTCGAGTTGCAGCCGGGTCCAGTCATGATCGCCGGCGAGTTTCGGCTCGGCCACGACCGTGAAGCGTTCCTGAGGAGGCCCCCGCCAGCCAGTCACCTCCAGGTAGGCGCCGCCGTCACTCAGACCCTTGGTCTTGACCCACGCCGACAGGCGATAAGACTTGCCTGCGGTCCCGGGCAGCGGCGGGCCGCCGCCGACGGGCGATGCCACCTTCACCTTGCCCGGCCCAGGTCCATGCAGGGCCAGCGAGTACTTCCCCGAGTGCGCCTCCCCCGCCGACGGCTCGATGTGCTGCCAAATCGCCGCGTTGCACACCCGATCGGAGGGCAGAAAGGTCTCGAAGTCGTTCACCTTGTTCAGCACAAACCCGGACCTGGTCAGGTGGGGGCGGGCCCCGGGCAATGTCGAGCTGTCCACGGCCACCGCTTCCAGCTCCCGCGCGACCGACGCGGGCACGGTGAGCAGCCGGTAGCGGGCCCGCAGATGATACATGCCGTCCCCCTCCTTGGCCTGCGGCGCTTTCATCACCATGTGCTGGTCGTACCAAACGCTGCACGTGGCGAAGGAGACCGGGCCATTGGTCTCGATCAGCTCCACGAAAGGATTCATCCGCTCTTCCGTCACGAACCCCAAGAAGCCGCCCGGCTGGACCTCGTCTCGCGGGAGGTTGACGGGGCTGTGGTAGACGAAGACGATCCGGCCGTCGGCCAGCCGTCCTCGGATGGTCTTCTGCCATCGCTTTTGCCGGTCGCGGAGGTCGGAGACCCACCCGGCCATGAAGTTGTTGAACTCGATCTCCTTGGGCTCGGGCATGACAAAGTGGCTTTTGGCGTAGATGACGTGGCCGAGGCGTGAAATGTTTCTGGCTAAGTGGGACAGATCGGCCTTGAAATGGGGGGGCGCCTGACCTCCGAGTCCATCGCCTCGAAGGCGAACGTCGGTTGTCTCAGGCCCAGGTTCCTTTCGTGTCTGTGGTGACGGGCCACGGCGAGCTTGCGGCGACGCTCCTCGAGCAGGTGCTGCGGCTCGCCACGATAGTAGTCGATCGGACGCAGGTAGTGCAAGGCACTGTGCAGTCGCTCTTCGTTGTACCACCGCACAATGTCCGCCACGACGGTCCTGGCGTGTGCGAGGTCACGGAGTTCGTGGTCGTCGAGGGCCTCCGCAACGGTGCGGTGGAGACGTTCGACGAGGCCGTTCTCCTCGGGGCAGTGCGGACGGATGCGCACGTGGGTCAGTTTGTGCTCCGTCAATACCTGCTTGAACTCTCCGCTGAGGTAGCCGGAGCCATTGTCCGACTGGATGTCCGGCCGACGGCTCGTCTCCCCCAGGGTCTCGATGGCCCGCTGGGCCTCCAGGCTTAGCGTGTCGCCATCCAGGTAGCACATCAGCTCGTGATGCACCACGTAGCGGCTGTGCTCGTCGAGGAAGATCACCAGGTAGTACGTGTGCCTCGCGATGCGAATGTAACGGATGTCGGTCTGCCATCGCTCGTCGGGCTGCCGCGCCTTCTCGGCCGGCTCGCGGTAGCGCTTGCACCGACCCGACGGCCAGGTCGGCACGAGCCCTTCCTCGCGGAGAATCCTGTACACGGTGCTCGCCGAGACGTAGGCCACCTCCTCGTCCACCATGCGCCACGCCAGCTCACGATGCCGTGGGTTCGGGTGCTCCAGGGCGTAGTGCACCACCGCCGTGCGCTCTGCGGGCAACAGGGCGTGGGGCTGGCGAGGGCGAGCGCCCGGACGGCGCGGCGAGCCCGAGCCAGCCCGCCACCGGTAGTACACACTGCGGCTCACGGCCAGCCTCATCAGGCAGACCCTCTTGGCCGGTCCGCCCCAGCGGCGCATCTGCTCCACCAGGGCCTCGACGAGTTCCCACTGCACGGCGCTCAGGCGGGGGTGCTCCTCTAAGGCCAGAGCCCTTTTTTTACCTTCAGAATCTCCTCGGTGATCTCGGCGATGATGGTGTCCTTCCTCCGAAGTTGCTCTTTGAGCCGCTCCACCTCGCCGGTGCCCCTGGGACGTCCGGGCCGACCCGACAAGGCGTCCCTGGCCCCGCCGAAGACCCTGTCCCGCCACTTGTAGAAGCGGTTCGACGAGATGCCATGTCGCCGGCACACGCCCGACACCTCGGTCTCGCCCCGCAGACCCTCCAACACGATCGCCAGCTTCTCTTCGGGTGTGAAGGAACGCCGTTGCGGGTCGTTCATCAATGCTCCGTCCTCCTTGTTCCATAGCACGGTCCCTATGCTACGAGTTCAGGAGGCCGCCGCAACCCCTTTTAACCGCCCGATTGTCCCACTTCGCCAGAAGCAGTACAGGCGCTCATCCCACACCACCCGGAACTCGATGCTCCCCGCGTAGCCCTCGGAGTGGACCTGTTCGTGCTTGAACTCGATGGAATCGCCCCGGTCCTTTGTGATGGTGAGCTTCCGCGAGGTCATGCGCGGGGTCTCGGTGTGGAAGGGCCCCATCGTCAGGCACAGCCTCGCTCCGTCCACGAAGCACGAGTTGTCGACCTTGGAGCCGCTGTACTTCGCCTCCTTGTCGAACAACTGCACGTCTTCACCGATCACCCCGACGTGCCGGTCGCCATCGCAGATGTAGTACCACTGTTTCCGCTTCCCGACAGGCTCCAGGTGGAACGCCGGGGTGCGCTTCACCGCCGGCAGCGCGTTATAGGCCTTGGAAGTGTCGAGGAACTTTTGCAGCAGGCCGGCAGAATCGCTGCCCAGCGCCGGAAGCGCCATTGCCGCCATGAGGACCGAAGAGGCAATCAGTCGTTTCATGGGCTGCTCCTTCATCACGGCCCCACCCCCTTCCGCGCCGTGCGCACGGCACGGAATCCGTTCTCATCGGAGCGCGACCGGGCCCCGAAAGACCCATCCCGCGGCCTGTGGACCGCACGACTGCGGTCCGAGAGGCGCAGGGCCGAAGGCATGTCGCCGAAGAAGCCGCCGCGCAGCCCGGAGCCGATGGCATCGTCCTTCCCGGATTCGCGTCCTGCGCCCGCGGCGTACTTCGCGTCCGGCCAGTCTTCGGGCACATCGAGTGTTCCCACCCCGTGCGTGCCGACAAACTGGCGCCCTTTGGGATGGCCGACCGTGACCACCTGCTCGCGCACGTTGCCGCTCAGTTCCAGGATCCCCCAGTAGGAGGCGCCCGCCGCGACGCGTCCGCTGTCTGGCGTCGCGAAGATGCCTGCCCGCATCGGGCTGCCGGGCACCGCGCTCACACCTCCGCGCGTCGCGCCGCCGAGGAAGGCCGGCATGGTGAAGTCGTAGTTGGCGTTGCCGGCAGTCATGCTGTAGTTGCCGGCAATGCGCTCGTCGGCTTTGCCTTCGTTCGCTACGGCATATTCTCCTTTCGCAATGCAGGCTGTTCCCCAGGCGAATTCGTTTGGCACCGGCTTGCGCGGCCCGCGGCCGGCCTTCTCGTACTCCAACTCCGTCATCGGCCGCAACCCGGCCCACGCCGCGAACTTCGCGCCGTCCCACCACGACAGGAGGTTGCACGCCTGATACGGCTTGGCCGGCTTGAGGTCCGGCCAGACGCCCGAGAGGCCGTATCGTCCCGCGGCAGTGTAATGGCCGCCCGCGTGATCCCTGTCCCCGCCCGTGGTGCTCGCGAAGGAATCGCTCGAAATCGTGTTCAGGAAGTCGGCGAACTGTCCCCTCGTCACCTCGTAGCGCATGCAGTAGAATGCCTCATGGCCGGTCGGGGAGGCGCCGGAGAGCGCTCCTTCCGGCCCGATGGCGGCGGCGCCCTCGTCGCTTGTGCCCCAGAGGCAGCCGGGCGTCTTGCTGACCCTGCGGCCGGCGGTCCCGCTCCACTTCTCGTCCACCAGGAACGGCACTGGGGCGCCGCCCTTCCAAGAACCGTCCGTGAAGCTGCCTGCCTCCGTCCCGCCCGATCCCACGACGAAGGGTCCGCGAGGCACATAGACCATCTCGATGGCGAAGACCTTCAGATCGGCCTTGTCGGGCTCGGCCACGCCATCGGCGCCGTGCAGCCAGCGCAGCCTCATGTCCCTGAGGTCCAGCGGACCGTGGCCGGCTCCCGCGCGATAGACAAACACACCGACGCCCTTGCCATCGGTCAGGCCGACGTCCAGCGCCGCCACGCCGGGGACTGTGTGATGGGCGCGATCGGGCGAAAGCGTGGCGTGCGAATAGCCGTCGCCGCCGGGCTTCCGGAACTTCGCAAACACCCACGCGGCGCTCCAGCTCTCGACGGGCAGGTTCTTGCCGGTCACGCTCGTCGCGGCCGGCTCCGTCCATGTCGCCCGCCAGGTGTGACCCCAGGACAGGTCGAACTGCACCTCGCTCTGTCCCGCGGCGGCGCCATCGGCCCGGCGCACGTTGGCGATCCTGACGTGGTTGACGTCCGCCGCGCCGCCCTTGAAGCGCGCCCCCGCATCGGCATTCGCGGGCGGCGTCGCCTCCCTGACGGCGTGGGTATCCTGCGCCATGACTGCCTCGATACTCCCGGCGTACTCGACAAAGGCGTCGAACTCCCAGGTCCAATAGAGGAAGGACTTCCTGGCGTCCGCGTCACCGGCCAACTCGGCCAAAGCCTTGTCGCGCAGCGCCTTCATCCTGGCCACCACGTCGGGAGGCCAGATCTCCCGGAACAGCCTGGGGGGGATGCGGTTCTCGCCAACACGCAGTGGGCGCGACAACGACGCGCGCTCCCAGCGCTCGCACTGAAGCCGCAGGAGTTCGCGGGCGCTGTTTGCCGCCGGGCCGAAAAGCCGCCGGCACATCTCGTCGAGCACGGTGTCCACGTCCAGGTCGGGGTTCCACAGCACGCGGTTCCAGACGTAGTACGTGGGCGCCGCGGTGATGAAACAGGCCCCGCCGTAGCTCAGAACGGACGTCCCAGCCAGGAAGCTTCGGTTCTTCAGATAGAAATCCTGCACGAGGTGCGGGAACTGGACCGGCCCGTAGGTCCAGTCGCTGGGGCTGGCGAAGTCAATCCATGTGCGGACCGGCCGCCCGGACTTCGCGCTCCACGTGCGCAGTCTGTCCTCCTCCTCGCGGCGGACATCAGGCTGGTGCATCAGCCCCATCGTGTCCAGGTTGAGGTGGCTTACGACAAGGTTGTCGGGGAACATGAGTTCCTCGGGGCACTTCGGGATCGCCCATGGCACGTAGATCACGGTCTTGTCGGGCCAGCGCCGCTTGACCTCCTCGCACAGCCGCTTTACGAACAGGCCGATGACAAGCTCCTCTCCGCCCTTGGAAAGGGTCTCCCGGCAGGCCGAGCAGTGGCAGGCGGCGCCAAGAGACCTGGTGCCTATGTCCATGGGGGACCACACGGTGACGCTGTTACGCGTGATGCCGCCCGGCCGGGGGCCTGCGCCGCCTTTGCCCCAGGCCCGTTCCAGGCCATCGAGGTAGAAGGCGAGCGTCTCCGGCGCACTGTAGCAGAGCAGCTCGAAGTTCCGGCTCCCATCTTCCCTGACGGCGAACAGCGCCTCGTTGGTCTTCGGCACCCGGCCAATGAACTCGTACACGCGCGCCCCGTGCTGCACAGCCTCATACGGCCAGCTATTGCCCTGGCGCATCAGGCGGAAGTGGTCCCCCATCCATATGGTCTTCCATTCGGTTACTGGGATGTCCGGCGCCATGGGCAGCAGCTCCTCATCGAACGAGCGCGCCTGGAGCCAATACCAGTCCTGATACATGGTCCGAAAGGGGAAGACCGGCTGGTCGCGGTAGTGGGCCGGGGGAATAGCAAGCGAGGCGCGGCGAGGCACGGAGCGCCCGCCGTACTGCGCCGGCCAATACCAGCGCACGCCAACGAATCGCTCGAGGAAGTCGGCAACCGCCCAGGACGTTCCGCCTTTGCTGCCCACGAGGTAGACGCGGCTTGGGGCGGTCTTGACGACAAACCCTTCGGCCGGGAGTCGCGCCGCATCAATGCCGGCCTTGCGCGTCTCCTCGCAGTCGCCAATCACGATGGCGGGCCGATCGGCGGCTGGGGCCTCGCCGACGACGTCAAGCGTTGCGCCCGTGGCGAGGCGGACCGTCTCGATCAGTTGGTCCACCATCTGCTTGAAGATCGGGGGGCGGTCGCCACGGCGCTTTGGAGTGAAGGGCTCTCTTCCCTTCGGATCGACAACATAAACCACTGCCTGCGCCTGCCCGTCGCGCACAACCCCGACGGGCGGGTGTGCCGGCGCCTTCATCCACGTCACGGGCGTCAGGTCGCGCGGCTTGAGTTCGGCCCCGGCCAGCGCCGGGGCCGCCATCGCGGCCACCAGGGCAGTAAGGGCTAGGAGGAGTCTCATGGGCTATCTCCGATATCGAGCACCGTGCCGCGTCACGGCGCCGTGCGTACAAAGCGAAACCCGGAAGTGCAATACTGTTCCCGGGGATGGGAGAGAAGAGAGGGATGCTCGCCCGTTGCCCGTGAGCGATCCGACGTGCGGAGCCTCAGGTTTTCATAGACCTGATCCATCTTGCTGATAATGCCACCCGCGTGGCTACCTCCGCCGCGGTGGCCGATGCCGACGATGCTGAGGCCGTGCCATCCCGCGGGCTGCTTGTCGCGCAGGTCGTCCTCCGTCGCGGACGGGGCCAGCGCCCCGTCCCCGTGCGTGCCAGCAAAACGGCGTCCGAAGGGATTGCCCACCGTCACGGCACGCTCGCCCATGTTGTCGCTCAACCCCAGGATCCCCCAGTAGGAGGCGCGCGCGGTGACGCGATCGCCGTCCGGTACGGGGGCATCGGCCGCGGGGATCCGGTCCGTCCCCCAGGCGTATTCGTTCGGCACGGGCTTGAGCGGGCCGCGGCAGGCCATCTCGTACTCCAACTCCGTCATCAGCCGCAACCCGGCCCAATTCGCGTACTGCAGGCCCTCGGTCCACGTAAGGTAGTTGCACGCCAGGTGGGGCGCGTCGGTCCCGTACGCCGCCGGCGTGGCAGGGCCCTTGCCGGGAACCACAATCTTGATCCCCTGCGGGTCATCCGGCGCGAATACAAGCGTGCCGACCGGGGAATCGGGCCCCTTGCCCTTCGCAGTCACGCGGCCCTGCTGCTCGAAGCTGAGCGAGTCGAGAAACGCCGCATACTCCCCGCGCGTGACCTCGTGCCTCATGCAGTAGGACGCCGCGTAGCCCTTCGGGAAGCGCGCCGGAAGCGTTCGCGTCACGAAGCTGGTGAAGTCGTCCGTCCGGAGCATCCCGAGCCCGTCGCGGTTGCCCAGGTTCTTCTTGCTCTCGCCGCCCAGTGTGAGCGCATCCTCGCTTTCGACCCGGAAGGGCTCGGTCGTGTCGCCGGCCGAGAACTGCCCGGTAACGAGATGAATGTAGCCGTGATGCTGCCGCTTCAGATCGGTGTCGCCAACCGGGAATTGGCCTGGGGTGCTACTTGTCGTTCCGTCGCCGGCCCAGAAGGCGCACTGTGGCACGTAGACCATCTGGATGGCGAAGACCTTGACGTCTACGGCGCCGGGATTCTCTACGCCGTCCACCTCGTGCAGCCAGCGCAGCGTCACGCCCCTGAAGTCGCTGGCGGCGCTGCCGGCGGCCGCGCGGTAGACGAACGCGCCAACGCCGCGCTTGCCGTCGTCGCTCGGGCCGACATCGAGTTTCGCTCCCGCGGGAGCCGCATGATCGGCGACGTTCGCCGAGAGCGTCGCGTGCGAATAGCCGTCGGCGCCGGGCTTGCGGGATTTGACGAAGACCCAGGCCGCGTCCCAGCTCTCGAGTTCTAGCGCGCCGGTCCCGCCGTGATGGTCGGCGGCCACGTCCCAGGCCGCGCGCCAGGAGTGGTCCCAGGCGAGGTCGAACGTGATGGAGCTCTGTCCGGCGGCGGGACCGTCCGCCCGCCGCACGTTTGCGATGCGGATGGGATCGGCCTTGCTCGTACCTCGGAAGCGTGCGTCGGGGTCGTTCTTCCCGCCTGCGCCGGCCAGAACACCTGAGGCGGCCGCCAGCAGCGCCAGACCACACGCCATCCGCGCAGCATTCCCTGCCAGCTTGCTCATCGCTGTCTCGCCCCTTCTTCTCATTTCGCCAACTCCTCCGGCGCCGTGCGCACACCGCGCCATTTGTGGTGTGGATGCCGATGAGGGTCCACGAACGCTGCGTGGAGGCGGTCCGACGTGCGCGTGCGCGGCAGGTCCAGGCCTATGAATGTAACACCACGGGGGTACGGTTTCGCATCTCGCGGATAGCTGGGCGTATACCAACTGCAGCGCATCCCGGCGCCGACGGCATCGTCCTGCGGCCAGTCCGCGGGCAGGGCCGTTGTGCCCCGGCCGTGCGTGCCCGCGAACTTGCGCCCCGCGGCATTGCCGACCGTTACCGTGCGCTCACTCTGGGACTCCAACTTGAACGCGTGCCAGTCCCAGGTGTCAAAGCCGCCGACGTGCCAGTACGACGAGCCGACTTCGTCCGGCGCCGCTTCGCGCGGCCCGCGAAGTGCTTTCTCGAGTTCCAACTCCGTCATTGGACGCAAGCCGGCCCAGGCTGCGAACGCCGCTCCGTCGGCCCAGGACAACCCGTGGGCCCCGGGGCCCTGATTCCGACCTCCCGTCTCTTCTGCCGAATAGGTGCGATTCAGAGGTTCTCCGGTACGTTTCCAACGAGGTCCAGGATGCCGCGCCTCGGCCTGCGCCGGGGGCAGCGTGTTCAGGAACTCGGCGTACTGAACCATCGTGATCGCATACTTCATGCAGTAAAAGGCCGCGTAGCCGTTGGGAAAGGACGCAGGGATCTCGCCGCCGTCCTCCAGCATGTCGCGCTCTCTCCTTCTCACCCACAGGCGGCCTTCGCGGCGGCCGGTCGCGATCGGTTCGGCGCTCGTCACCTGGTACGGCAGTATGGCCTGGCTGCCGTCGGTATACTTGTAGAATCCGTTGAGTTCCGCTCCGCCCGAACCCAGGAGGAACGGCCCCTCGGCCACGTACACCATCTGGATCGCGAAGGTCCGTATGCTCACCCCCCCTAGGTCCTTCGCTGCGACTTTGCTGGCCGCGAGGTCCCAGACGGCCGTAGCGCCGCGGGCCGACAGGAAGCCCTTGCCTTCCGCGGCGCGCCGCACGAACATGCCGGTGAACCCGTCGTCGCCGTCCGGCACGATGAAGTCCAGCGGCGTCCCACCTGTCTGCCCGTAGCCCGCCGGGTTGAGCACCTTGTCCGCCGCTAGCCTCACATGCTGCCACTCCGTGGCGCCCGCAGCCCGGACCTTGAAGAACACCCAACCCGCGTCGTGATTAGTCGTGTCGCGCCACGACTCTGGCCAGGAAATGTCGAACTTGATGGTCGCGGTCCGCGCGTCGCGCGGGGCAACCGTTACGTTCTCGATCCGCACGTTGTACAGGGCTTGCCAACGGTCTTCCCCGCGCACCGCGGCTGCAACCAGCAGCAGACCGCAGGCGATCGCGACCATCCACGCGCGGGCGGACGGGTACCTCTTATGCAATCGACCCATGACTCACTCCTTTGATCTCAAGCCGGGCTTTGCCCGGGTCCGCCTCGTCCCGGTCGTGCAGCCAGCGCAGCCGGGGCGCCCGCCAGCAACGCCGCCATGAGTTGCCTCGACCTCATCTGTCCATCTCCTTTGGCAGGTCGTGGCTCGCCACACCCAGCCTGAACCGCCGCACGCACGGCGGGAAGGCGGTCTCGTCGAGTTACCCGCCCTCTACCTGGAGTCGGCCGAAGCGGAAGTGAGCGAGCCACACCGCCCTCATGGGGGCCATCCAGTAGTAGTCGCTCGCCCGCTGCTTCCCCCGGGCCGCACGGTATCGCTCGAACTGGACCTCCACCGTCTTCGCCTGCCCCGCCACGATGCCGAACGCCGCGGCCGGGCACTTCACGACCACCGTCCACACGCCCGCCGCATAGGTCCTGCTGACCAGTTCCGGCCGCAACGTGCCATCGAGCATCCCTTCACCGTTCACGGTGAGGGAGCGTTGCGGGTCCTGGCGTAACAGCCCCAGCGGGATCCACGCGGGTCTCGCCTCCACCTTGGCGGCAAGGGAACGTTCCTCGTCCCCTGGCTTTACGATGAGGGCCAGTCGGTCCGGCAGCATCGGCCCCATCGGCTCCTCCGCCTCGAACCGCACGAGCAGATCGTCCCCGCAGCGCGCGATCCGCACCCGGGTGGCGAGATCGGGCGTTCGCCCGAAGTTCCCCTGCACCAGGGTCACCGCGGGCAGCGCCGCCCAGGCCGCGGCGTCGGCGGGGGCGACCGCCACGGTGACCACTTTGTGGGATGGCGTCTTCCCAAGCCACTGGTGGGCCTGGTCCGCGTCCGCAAAGAAGGGCTCGAAGCCCTTCCGCATCCAGGCGACGCGGCGGCGATAGAGGTCGGTCTCATCCTGCGGGCACGCAGCCAACGCCTCCTCGAAGAGCTTCTTCAACGTGCTGATGACTTCCGGCGTATACGTCTCGCCGTACATCTGGTCCGGCGGCACGTAGGTCTCATCGAACCTCTGGCTCCACTTGACGTTCTCGTAGCGCTCGATGACCGTCGTGTAGAGCTTCTCCATCGTCCTGCCGGCCGGGCCGAAGAAGGTCGTGCACTGGTCGTGCAGCAGAGCGTCCACATCGGCGTTCCTGTCCCACATCAGGCGGTGCCAGAGCCAGGCCATGACGATTTCGTACTGTGGCGGGCTGCCGCCGGGGCAGACCATTTCGCCCCCGGAGATGGCGTACGTGTCCTGGAGCCATTTCTGGAGGTTGTGCGGGAAGAAGATCGGCGCGGTGGTGAAGTACGCCGGATAGCAGTAGAAGTTCCAGACGTACAGCCGCTCGCGCTTGCCGCCCAGCTTCCTGCTCCAATCCCGCATGAGCTGGAGGTTCCGCTCGTGCCAGTAGGGCTCCTTGCCCATGGTGGTGGACCACATCATGCAGACCTGCACGTCCAGGTTCTCCGGCAGGTCGAAGTCGGGAGGCAGCATGTGCCCTTCGTAGGCGAGCATGCCGAGCCGCTTATCGGGCCATCGCTTGGCGATCTCGGCGGCGTACGCCACGCCGTGGCGGAAGATGAGGTTCGAGTTTCGCCCGAAGCGACCGCGTTCGAGTTGGTATTGCGGCTTGCAGAGGTCGCACACGCACAGCCCCTTGATGTCCCAGAGGTCCATCGGCTCGAACCCGATCCACTTCGGCCCGGGATGGCAGTGCTCGCCGAACCAGCCGCCCTTGCCGTCATAGACGTCCTGAGTCACCTGCACGCGCGCGGCCAGCACGCCGGGCTGCGAGTAGCAGATGTAGTCTCGACTCCGCGTGCCATCCGACCGGATCATCGCGGCCCAGTCCGGGTTGTCGCCGAAGAATCGCTTCCCGAACCACCGGTCCGTATGGTTGATGCCGGGGAAGCCCGTGCCCGAGCCTGTGCCGGTGCCTTCGCGCGTCACACGCATCCAGTTCACCGGGTCGCTCCAGGTCTCGAACGCCACGCCGCGGTAGGGGAAGTCGGGAGCCAGTTCAAGCTTGTAGTCCGTCGCCACCGCGAGTGTCTTCACCACCGGCGTCGCGATGCCCAGGTCAGGATCTTTGGGAATGTGGATGAAGAAGCGGTATCCGACGATGCGCTCCAGGAATTCGTAGACGCCGTGCAGTGCGCCGCGGTCCACCTCGTGGGGGATGTTGCCCGCCCCGGCAGGCTTCACCTCGCCCAGGATGGCCACGCCGCGCGGGAAGGCGATGATGCGCAGGCCCTCCGGCCTGGTCGGCAGCGCGAGCTTGTACTGCTCGCTGAGCGCGCTCCGGCCCACCAGCAGCAGTGTGCCCGTCGCCGGCGCCTTGGCGGCCGGCACGATCTCCAGGCGGGCGCCGGTGGCCTTCTCGATGAAGCGCCGGAGCTCCTCCGCCGCATAGGCAACAGTGGGTGGCTTCCCCTTCGCTGCCCCCTTCCCGACCGGAATGGCGGTCGGGTCGTCCGCGATCACGATGGTGGCCACAGGCTTGCCATCGTCCACCAGCGTGATGGGCGCGGCCGCCACCGCAACGCCCGCGACAGCAAGCAGGCACCCAATGAGTCCCATCGGCAACGCGCTATGCATGGTGGACTCCTCTCTCAAGGGCAATCACTTGTAGATCGCCTTGCCCCACGTTTCGGCGTGCATGAACGTCAGGGCCTTGCCGCGAGCCGCGTAGGCCGGGTTCTTGACTTCGACCAACTGGCCTTCCCAGCGTTTTCCGCTCGCATCGCTCCAGTTGACTGTCCAGCAAAGCCCCAGCTCATCGCCGGCCCGCGGCGGGTCATCTCCTGCCCCCAGCAGCGCCCAGGGGATGGCGCACTCGACCGTGTAACTCTTGCCGTCGGGGGCCTTGCGGAAGGCGCCTCGCCACCCGGCTGGATTCACCACGCCGCGATCCAGGTTCATCCCGTAGCGAAGCTCCAGGCATGGCTGCTCGCGGGGCTGGAAGTACCAGAGGGTCAGGTGCACGATCCGGCCGCTGGTGTCCTGCACGCTCGGCTTGCCCTGGCGTTGGTTCGGCTTGGTCGCTTGCACAGGCCAGCCGAAGGTCCGGTCCGTCGAGAAACGAAGCTGCACGCTGCCCCCCACCCAGGCGGACCATGGATCGAGGTTCGGGTCAATGACGTTCCGCATCGGCATGGGATCGCCCACTCGGGCCGCGATGTACAGGTGCTTCTTGTCGTACATCAGGCTGCCGTGGACGTAGTATTCTTGGGCAAACCGCCCTGCGCATCGGGCATGAAACGTGCCCGACAGGTCCCAGTCCGACAAATCGCCGTCCACGGTCACCGGGCCGGGGGCCGCAATCACGTCCTGCGAGAACACCTCGCTCGGCGTGAACGGAATCAGTTCCTCTCCCTCGTGGACGCTCGGCGTAGTGAACGTGCGGAGGAACCGCTCGGGCGAGAAGGTGACCTTCTGGAGCTCGACCGCGCCGGAGGCGTCAATGCGCACGGTCTCGCCGGCCGCGAGCCGGCGGCTCTTCTCACTGGATGGGGCCGGCTTCTTCAGCTCGGCGACCACGCTACCGGTAAACACCTGCACGACCGTTTCGCGACCCGGCTCGACAGAGACGCCGAACTCGGTGCCCATGTCCACGATCCTCGCCTTGGGGGTGTCCACGGCGAAGCCCACGGCCGCGGGCGGCACTCGCGCCACGATGCGGCCGGCGCTCAACGCGCTGCTGGCGGCGTCAACCAGCTTCAGGTTTGCAGGCGCTTCGATGAGCAGGTTAACGCCGCTGGCGAAAGTGACCTCAGCCACCCCTTCGCGGAGGCCCAGAGCGCCAGCGGCCAGGCGATCGCCCGGTTTCGGATGTATCGGCCCCTCCCACACACAGTCGGTCGCTCGGGTCAGCCTCGCGAGGAATTCCGGGGGCTTCCGTCGTGCTGGCGCAGAGCGGAGCAAGAGAGAGGCCGCCACGGCACACAGGATGATGGCGGCGGCGCCAGCAATGAGCAGCCAAGCCCTAGGGGCGACCCCCCGCGGCCGCCTAGCTTCGGGATGGACCCACTCCATGACCGACGTGACGAAGGCATCCTCGCTGAGGGGCAGGCGCGCGAGCGTGGACTCCACGAAGGCTTCCTGAGCCGCGGGGCTGTCCTGCAAAGCGAACCCCAGCAGGCGGTGGGTCTGGAAGAGGTCGGCGGCACGTGCGCGCAGCGGTTCGTCCGACGCCAGGAGGGCCTCAAGCTCGGCCACTCCCGCCTCGTCCAGGTCACCTTCGAGGTAGTCAGTCCACAGTTCAGCGAAGCGCTGCTGGGCTGTCATTTGACAACTCCGCCTTCCATTGCCAGTTTGTTCTTGATGCACTGCTGGAGCCTCTGCCGCAGCAGCCAGAGCTGCTTCTTGATGGCTGCTACGGAGCGGCCGGTACGGGCCGCCATCTCCTGTAGCGGCAAGCCGTCCGTGTAGCGCCAGCCAATGAGCTGCCGCCCTGAGTCGCCGATTGCCTCCAGGCACTCGCGCAGGTACTGTAACCGCACTGCCGTCGTCTCGTCCGGCTCCTGGGCGCGCCGCTCCAACTCACGGGAGAGCAGGTCCCGCCCATAGCGCGTGCGGTAGTCCGCCAGCCGCCTCAGGCGGGTGGTCTCCGTCAGTAGTTGGAACCGGGCGATGGCGAACAGCCAGGCGCCGAAGTTGGTGCCTTCCTGGAACTCCGCGATCCGCGTGAAGGCCGCGAGGAACGTCCGCTGCGCCACCTCGTCCGCATCCCCGCCCGGTGGGCAGTGGGCTGCCACCCAGGCCCGCACCGGCTCTTGATAGCGCCGGACGATGGCTTCCAGCGCCGCCCTTTCTCCCTGCCGGGCGCGGCGGATGATGTCGGCCCACGGAATGGCGTCGTCAAGGGGCATCATACTGCTCTCTATTATATGAATGGCAGCAAACGCTGAAAGGTTACCCTGGGTAGCCAGAGATTCTCTGGCCTTCTTGGGTCGGCAAGAGGCCGCCTGCCCTCGTGGGGTCCGATCGCGGCCGTGAACGCTGAAGCCAGAGCCAAGCCCCGCTCGGCTCCCACGCATTCGAGTCCTCGTCGGGGAGCGAGGCCGGCGAGCGCGAGCCCCACCGGCCGCGGACCGCGTGCGTGTTGGCCAAGGGGCCGCCTGTCTGCTGGCGCTGGCAACCTGGGTCGAACGGGCGCGGAGGGTCGCCCCCTGGGCCGCCGTGGGCCGCCCGTGGCCGCGGATGGGCGAGGACCAGGGGCCTACATTCGCTATACTCCGCGGGCATGGCTTGGCTGTCCCCGCCTGGGGGGTGTTCGTCCTCGCCAGTGTCCAAGCTGCCCGTGCGTGGGCAGCTTGGGCCTCTCGGCGCTCTGGGAGGGTTGGCTCTGGACATGGGGGATGCCCCGCCCTGACTCGGCCCGGTTCGCTCTGCCTGTCGCCGTGCCGCCTGTGAGGCGGGGTGTTCTTCTTCCGCGGTAGTCTCAAGGGTGTGTGCGAGGGTGTAGGAAGGGTCGCTCGCGAGGGCGGGGCCTCAGGGTCGCCGGGGGCAAGGAGTTACGTCGTAGGACTCGTGGGGGGCTGTTGCGGATCTCCCGGGTCTGGGCGGATCTGTGTCCTCTGTTCCTCCTCGGCAGCTCGGCTCTGGCCCTTCTCTGGCCGAAGAGGCACCGCCCCAGGCGTGGGAGCCGAGGGCGGTGCGGCAAGAGGAAGGGCCGACGGCGAGGGTCAGCTGCCGGCCTGGGGCTGATCGGAGGGGGCCTCCGACTGCTGGGCCTGCTGTCGGCGGCGGCGCTTGGGCAGCGCGTCCTGGGGGAAGGCGACAGCGGCGACGTGGCCCTGGCCCTGCGCCCACTCCAGGAGCATGCGGAGGACACGGATGATCTGGTCGATGGTCGGCTTCGCCCGCTCGGCACCATTGGGCTTCTTGAGCAAGGCGTCGCTCTTGAGGAACCGGCCGACGTCGGCGGGGCGGAGCGCCTTGAGGGCCTTGGCCTCGCCGAAGAAGCCGGCGATGGCCTCGAGGGCCTTGCCATAGGTCCTCACGGTGTGCACGTTCTTCCCGGCCGCCCGCAGATACTGCAGGTACTGCGGTGCGGCATCCTTCAGGGTCAACTGGCTGGGCATGGCGACCTCCTTTCGGTTCGTGGTGCCCTGGCCTGCGTGGTGGGCCGCCCCGTTGGCGGCCGCTCGGCCACGGTAGTCGTGAACATAGGGGCATCGGGGCGACGAGAAGTCAAGGCAGTCATGGCGTAGATTCCTCATGGCGTGGACGCGAGCATCGCAGCGGGAGAGAGGAAGAACACGTCCTGCTGGGTGAAGTCCAGGAGGTCGGAGGCGTCGAAGGTCGAGAGCGTGAAGGGGTTGAGGTC